>Ga0308168_1000539_pt1 | contig 45028 bp, 39 predicted proteins | sample PhyCR2_FD_202133 | JGI IMG/M metagenome (GOLD analysis project Ga0308168, IMG submission 202133) | Phyllosphere microbial communities from UC Gill Tract Community Farm, Albany, California, United States - DLSLRC.R2 | ecosystem: Host-associated > Plants > Phyllosphere > Unclassified | place: USA...
ACCGTTCTTTCCGCGTCCGGCTGGTGAGTACGCAGAACTGCTGATCAAGCGCATCCGCGGTTTCGGCTCCAAGGTCTACCTGGTCAACACCGGCTGGACCGGCGGCGGCTACGGCGTCGGCCAACGCTTCAACATCCCGACCACCCGCGCGGTGATCGCAGCGATCCAGAGCGGCGCGCTGATCGGTGCAGCCACCGAACACCTCGACACCATCAACCTCGACGTGCCTCTGGCGGTCCCGGGCGTCGACACCAACCTGCTCAATCCACGCAACACCTGGGCTGACAAGGCTGCGTACGACGAGGCAGCCAAAGCATTGGCCGGTCTGTTCATCGAGAACTTCAAGAAGTTCGAAGTGAGCGACGCGATCAAGGCGGCTGGGCCGAAATTGTAAGTAGTGGTTTGCAGTGAATAAAAAACCGCCCTTTGGGGCGGTTTTTTATTTCCGATCTGAAATGCAGCTTGGTTGGACTCAAAGACGTGGCTTGCCCTGGCTATGTGTCAATCAGCCAGTGCACTCAGCACATGGACAGGATCGTTATGAATGGCCTTGAGTAGTGCTTTGGCCGGCCCAGTCGGCTGACGACGACCTTGCTCCCAATTGCGTAACGTTCCCAATTGGACATCGATCAAGGCTGCGAACTTTGCCTGCGTCATTCCCGTCGCTTTGCGAATCTGTTTAACCTGTAATGCATCCACATAGAATTCGCGGGACGGCTTTTTTTCACCCCGAAGAATCTCATCCATTTCCTGCACGCTTTCCATCAGCTCATCAAAAAACTTGCTCATGGTTACCTCCAGTTTCCAATCAGGGCCTTCAGTGCTTTCCGTTCGTCATGGGTAAGATCCTGCTGCTCGTTTTTTGGATAAATCATCAACAACGCGATCTGTGATGCTGAAACGAAGTGGTAGTAGATAACCCGTGCGCCACCCCGTTTGCCATGGCCTTTGGAGGCGACTCGTGCTTTACGCACCCCGCCGGTTCCTTCGATTACATCACCAATAGACGGGTTTGCGACCAACTGCTTTTGAAAGGTGGCGTAGGCATCGTCGTCCAGTAACTCTCTTACTCGGCGGGTGAAGACTGAAGTCTCAATAAAAATCATGGTCAATGTACGCCAGTGACTTACTTCCAGGCAATGCTGAACTGTTGATAACGATGACTGGTGCCTGGTCGCCGACAGATGATCGGCGGCGATCAGGCTGCTCGCCTTAGGCAGGGGCTTTCCAGTTGAGCATCTGTGTCTGCGCGACTTGCAGCAGCTCGCAGTCGACCTGTAAGCAGGTACAGAGCGTGGGTGATGTGGGTGTCGCTGACCGAAGCAGTGACACCCACGACTATAGGTTCGCACCACCACCTCGCGATAGCCGACAAGGCATCGCGTGAAGTAGGAACGGGACGAACAAAGCGCCAGACGTTGCTACCGATTCTTCAACGCCTTTCAACGCAGATGCTGGTAACCGGAAATATCCAGCAGGCTTGTGGTCAGTCCGGTTGCCGGGCGGTAGATCGTGCCTTTGACTGCTGAAAACGGCACGCCTTTGCTGCCCAGCGAGACATAGCGCTCGCCTTTGTCCAGTTCGGTGAAATAGGTGTAGGACTGGCTGTGCATCTTCTTGTAGCGCGCTTCGTCGCTAACGATGGCGCCGGTGAGGCGGCGCAGCTCGGTATCTGTCAGGTTGAGCGTTTTGCTCAGTGGCACGCCCCAGCGCTTGAGGCAGGTTTCCGCCAGATGGCGAACGATGCGGCCGGGCTCGATCAGCGCGTTGAGGTCGCTGCTGTTGGTGGGCTCGCCGCCGAGCGCCGTGGCGTTGCCAGCAAGGGTGGCGTGGCGACCGGCCATTGGATAGATCGAAGTCCTGGTGCCGGTAGCGGTTTGCGGGATCACGCAGCTGAAGCCTTTTGAGCGCTCGTCGCGGGCATAGAAGGCGATGTATTCCTTGACGTTGGATTCGAGTTTGACGCGGTTTTCCTGGAAGTTGCCAATTCCCGGGACTGGATCAATCGCAAAGATATTCACCGGAATATGTTTGAGCGCAGCGTCCCTGGACATTGCATTGGCAAGCATATGGCAACTGATACCACCCCGGCTCCAGCCGAGCAGATTGACACGCGTCGGAATAATGCCGTCCTTGCGGAAAGTCTTGATGATCTGTTCCTGCAACTTCTGTTGCGTGATACTCCGGTCGCCATAGTTGTACTGGCGCCAGAACCAGGAGCCTTCCACTTTTACATCTTCAATAGGAATACCTGCGGCTTTCAGACGGTTATATTCTGCCTCGGTAAGTTGTTTACGCTGCCAGTCGCATTTGCCTTTGATGATATTCAACGCGTGCTGCACGTTTTCATCCCAGCCTTTGCCGAACAGCGTGCCGGACAAGCCGTATTCAGTGGTCTTGGTGAACAGGTCGTCGGCTTGCAGATTGCCGCTGCCGGGGCCATCGACGACGATCCACTCGGCAAATTCGCGTCCGCTGTGGTGTGCAGCGAGCGTAGAAACGATTTCGCCGTCCCAGAAGCTTTTATGTTTGTCATCAAATTTGTTGGAGCCGGTGCCGCAGAAAAAGATTGTTAAAGTTGTCATTTCGTTGCTCTTGCTTAATGAGTGAGAGCAGTCAAGTTAGTTTTAGGTGGCGTTAAAAATAAAGGGCGCTGTTGTGTCTGCGTTTGTAATGCTTAAGTTTGTTATATATGTAGCCGAGCTTTTCGAAAGTTTGTCGAGGCGCTTCGATTGTTACACGCTTGGTTTTCGCTTCCCATGTATCATTCAGTATCGATTCACCCCCGGCCTTTTCTCGACTCGCTGCGATTGCCCGCTAGGCTTTGGGCATGGCAGCAGTCAAAGGAGTGACAGCAAATGCACCACACCCTGGAACAGGTTTTTGGTTATCCACAGTTTCGCCCCGGTCAGGAGGCCGCGATCAGCGCGGTGCTGGCGGCGCGTTCGGCGGCGGCGATCTTTCCCACCGGCTCCGGCAAGTCCCTTTGCTACCAGCTGCCGGCGCTGTTATTGCCGCATCTGACGTTAGTGGTCTCGCCGTTGCTGGCGTTGATGCAGGATCAACTGGCGTTTCTCAAGCGCCACGGTATCTCCGCAGGCAGCATCGATTCGGCGCAGAGCCGCGAGGATGCCAACGACGTCATGGCCCGTGCGCGTTCGGGTGAATTGAAGATTCTGATGATCTCCGTCGAACGCCTGAAAAATGAGCGTTTTCGCAATTTTCTGCAGCAGGTGCCGATCTCGTTACTGGTAGTCGACGAAGCTCACTGCATTTCCGAATGGGGCCACAACTTTCGGCCGGACTATCTGAAACTGCCGGACTACCAACGTCAGTTCAACATCCCGCAGGCCTTGCTGCTCACCGCCACGGCGACACCAAAAGTCATCGCCGACATGCAGGCGAAATTCGCCATATCTCCGGACGATGTAGTGACCACCGGTTTCTATCGGCCCAACCTCAACCTGCTGGTCGAGCCTGTACGCGGTCAGGACAAGCGCCGGCGTCTGGTCGAATGGATGAGCGAGCGTCCCGGGCAACCGAGCATTGTCTACGTGACGTTGCAGAAGACCGCCGAGCACATCGCCGAGCATCTTCAACGCAACGGAATTCAGGCCGACGCATACCACGCAGGTTTGCCCCACGATCAGCGTGAAGACATTCAACGCCGCTTCATGGCCGGGCAGTCCAATTGCATTGTCGCCACCATTGCCTTCGGCATGGGCATCGACAAGAGCGACATCCGTAACGTCGTGCATTTCGATCTGCCCAAATCCATCGAAAACTACAGTCAGGAAATCGGCCGTTCCGGACGTGACGGGCAGCCTTCGGATTGCCTGGTACTGGCGAATCGCGACAGCCTCAATGTGCTGGAGAACTTCGTCTACGGCGATACCCCCGAGCGTGATGGCATTCGTTATGTGCTCGATGAACTCAAAGCCTCAGTGCCGGAAGGGCAATGGGAGTTTCTGCTTGGGCCACTGGCGGATCAGAGCAACATTCGCTCGTTGCCGTTGAAGACTTTGCTGGTGCAGCTGGAACTGCGCGGTCTGATCGCGCCGCGCTACGCTTATTACGCTGAATACCGCTTCAAATATCTGCTTGAGCCTGAAGCATTGCTCCAGCGCTTCGAAGGCGAGCGCAGGGATTTCGTTGCGGCGATCATCAGAACGTCCACGCGAGCACGCACTTGGGCCACAGTAGATTTCGAGGCGATGTATTCGCAGTATTCCGCCGAGCGCAATCGCGTGGTGACAGCGCTGGATTACTTCCAGGAAAAAGGCTGGGTCGACCTTGAAAGCAAGCAAATGACCGAGGTTTACAGCCTGCTGCAAAGTGATTTAGACAGCGACGCCCTGAGCGCTGAGCTGCACGAGTATTTCACTCGCCATGAACGGACTGAGGTGGCGCGAATTCACGCCATGCTTGAGGTGTTTGCCACCGAACGCTGCCTGGGTTATCGCCTGGCCGAGTATTTCGGTGACCAAAATGCCCCTGAACATTGCGGCCATTGTTCGGTATGTCACGGCCAGATCGCGCGGTTGCCGGAGCCGCCGCCGTTGCCAGCACTTGTGGATAAAAACTTCGCGCAATTGTGTGGTGAATTTATCCACAGGCATGAGCAGCACACAGGCAGCCTTCCGACGGCCGAACGCCTGACACGGTTCCTGTGCGGAATCAGCGTGCCGTTGTTCACCAAACTCAAGGCGCGGGCGATACCGGGTTTTGCTGCGTTGGAAGAGTATTCCTACGCAGAGATCCGCGAGTGGGCGGACAGTCACTTGCTCGATTAAGCAGAGAGTCTGTGGGCGCTGCATCCATCCGCTGAATGTCGATCATCACGCTAATAAACTTCAAAAAGCGTCGTGGCCTGACTAAGGTTGGAATCAGTCTTCGGGCCACCCACAAGAGAACAACATGAGCCAGACATCCTTCGAAATCCAGCAAGCTGCCGTGATCGGCGCGGGCACCATGGGCCGTGGCATCGTCATGTGCCTGGCCAATGCTGGCGTGAACGTGCAATGGGTGGATAACAATCCACAGATGCTTGAGCAGGCGCTGACGACGGTCGCGCAAACTTATGCACACAACGTGCGCCAGGGCCGCATTGATCAGGCCGAGGCGGATGCGCGAATGGCTCGCGTATCTGCAGCGGCGGATTACGCGGCGATCCGCAACGTCGATCTGGTGATCGAAGCGGTGTACGAGAACCTCGAACTGAAGCAGAAGATTTTTCGCGAGCTGGATGGCCTGCTCAAGCCTGAGGCGCTGCTGGCGAGCAACACCTCGGCACTGGACATCGACGCCATCGCGGCTGCGACCCGGCGCCCGGCACAGGTGCTGGGTCTGCACTTCTTCAGCCCGGCGCACATCATGAAACTGCTGGAAATCGTGCGCGGTGCGCAGACCTCGCCAGCGGCGCTGGAGGCCGCGCTGGCACTCGGCAAGCGCATGGGCAAGGTCAGCGTAGTGTCGGGCAACTGCCACGGTTTTATCGGCAACCGCATGCTGCATCCGTATGTACTCGAAGCGCGCAAGATGCTCCTCGAAGGTGCTTATCCACAGCAGGTGGATGCCGCGCTGCAAGGTTTCGGCTTCGCCATGGGGCCGTTTCGCATGTACGACGTTGTCGGCATCGATCTGGAATGGCGTGCTCGGCAGCTAGCTGGCAAGGGGCAGGATGCGCCCGAGGTTCAGGTGGATAACCGCCTGTGTGAGATGGGCCGGTTCGGGCAGAAGTCCGGCAACGGCTACTACCACTATGAGCCGGGCAGTCGCCAGGCCGAGCATGATCCCGAAGTGGATGCACTGGTGCTGCGAGTCAGCGAAGAACTGGGTTTCCAGCGTCGAGACATCGGCGCCGAAGAAATCCTTGAGCGCTGTTTGCTGGCGCTGGTCAACGAAGGCGCGAAGATTCTGCAGGAAGGCATTGCCGGCTCGGCCCATGACATCGATCTGGTGTACTTGAACGGCTATGGTTTTCCAGCGGATAAGGGTGGGCCGATGGCCTGGGCGGATCAGCAGGGGCTGGCGGATATCCATCAGCGCTTGCTGGCGCTGGAGACGCGGCAGGGCGATCAGTGGAAGCCGGCGCGATTGATTGGCGAACTGGCGGCGCAGGGGAAGGGGTTTGCTGATCGTTGACACCGGTCGGGTGTGCTGACGCCTTCGCGGGCAAGCCCGCTCCCACAGGTAAAGTGTTCGTCCTCACGATCAAATTAAGTAAGAAAATGCGAGAACCCTGAATGAATCAACGCTCCGACTACCCCCACTTCCAGCCCATTACCACACGCTGGCATGACAACGACGCCTACGGTCACGTCAACAACGTTACCTACTACAGCTTCTTCGACACGGCGGTGAATACCTACCTGATTCAGGTCGGTGGCCTGGATATTCATGACGGCGAAGTGGTGGGATTCGTGGTGAGTTCGGCCTGCGATTACTTTGCCTCGATCGCTTTCCCCGATCTGATCGAGATCGGACTACGGGTCGGCAAGCTGGGCAACAGTTCGGTGCAATACGAACTGGCTGTGTTCAAGGTTGGCGAAAGCGAGGCGTGTGCGGCGGGGCGGTTCGTGCATGTGTTTGTCGATCGGGCGAGCAATCAGCCGGTGCCGATTCCTGCCGGTTTGCGCGGGGCGCTGGAACGGTTGGTGGTCTAGGCGCGCAAAAAAAATCGCAGCTCAAAAGCTGCGATTTTTTGTTCATGCCTTCGCCTTAGTGGTGGCGATAGTACTTGTGATGCTTGCGGTGGCCGTAGGCATGGCCGCGACCTGGATGACCACGGTCGCGGTAGTAGCGACGGTCATCATGGCCACGGTCGTAGCGACGATCATCGTCGTCGCTCTTGTTGCCCATGTAGTTACCCAGCGCGCCGCCCGCGCCGCCACCTGCGGCGGAGCCGATCAGGCTGCCGGTGGTGCCGCCAAGGCTGCGGCCTACCACGTTACCGCCGGCTGCACCCAGTGCACCACCAATGGCTGCTTCGCCACGGCTGCGTTTGTCAGCGCCGACCGCACTACCACCCGCGCCGCCCAGGGCTGCGCCGATGGTGGAACCTGTATTGCCGCCTAACGATTGACCGACGACCGAGCCAAGAACCCCGCCCAATGCGCCGCCCACACCTGCTTCGGTGGTGCCTCCGGCAGAAGCGAAGCCACTGACCAGGCCAAGGGACAACAAGAGAATCGAGGAGAACTTCATAGAGGATGAGCCTCAAAGGGATGACGGCGCCGATCCTGAAGCTCTGCAATGGGCGTGACAATCAAAATCCGACGAATAACACGTCTTGTATACAATATTGCAAGTTACTGTTTTTTCACCGGAACTTAACCGATTTTCGCCGGTCTTTAGCTACTTCGGACAGGCCGTTTTCATGCAAAAACGGCCTTTTTTGTGGGCGGTCGAAAATCTTCGCCACGGCAGATCTGTTGCTAGGTCGATTGCTTTCGCGAGCAGGCTCGCTCCCACATTTGAAACGTATTCCAACTGTGGGAGCGAGCCTGCTCGCGAAGGGGCCGGATCTGGCTCCGCGGTTAAGCGGATTTAGCCATGATCAACCCCGTTTCACTCGCCGCTTCCAGCCGGATCGCAATGAACTTGGACGTCGGCGTGTGGCTGCCATCGCCAGTGCTCTCCAGCGGCACCAGCGGATTGACCTCCGGATAGTACGCCGCCGCCTGCCCTGCAGGAATATCGAACGCCAACAATGTAAAACCTTTCACCCGGCGCTCGCGACCGTCGTCCCAGATCGACACGATGTCGGCCTTCTGCCCTGGACGGAAGCCCAGACGAATGATGTCGGCCTCGTTGGCAAACAGCACGTCACGCTGGCCCTTCACGCCACGGTAGCGGTCGTCGAGACCATAGATCGTCGTGTTGTACTGATCGTGGGAGCGCATCGATTGCAGGATCAGATCCGGCACCTGGCCGGTGGCACGGGTGCGCTCGTGGACCAGGTCTTTCGGCAACTGGTTGGCGCGGAAATTGGCACGGCCCGAAGGTGTGTTCCACTTGCGGGCGCCAGCCGAGTTGCCCAGATAGAAGCCGCCCGGGTTTTTGATCTTGTCGTTGAAGTCTTTGAAACTCGGGATGGTGTCGGCGATCAGTTCGCGAATGCGCCCGTAATCGGCTACCAGCCAGTTCCAGTCCACCGGTTGGCTGCCGAGAGTGGCGGCAGCGATGCCTGCGATGATCGATGGTTCCGAGCGCATCTGGTTCGACAGCGGCTGCAACTGGCCGTTGGACGCGTGGACCATGCTGAACGAGTCTTCCACGGTGACCGCTTGCGGGCCTTCGGTCTGGATGTCGATGTCGGTACGGCCCAGGCACGGCAGGATCAGCGCGTCTTTGCCGTGAGCCAGGTGGCTGCGGTTGAGTTTGGTGCTGATCTGCACAGTCAGGTCACAGTTGCTCAGCGCTTCGAAGGTGCGCGAGCTGTCCGGAGTGGCCTGGGCAAAGTTGCCGCCCAAGCCGATGAACACCTTGGCGCGACCTTCGGCCATCGCATGAATCGCCTCGACCACGTTGTGGCCATTGTGGCGCGGCACCTTGAACTGGAAGCGACGCTCCAGCGAGTCGAGGAACGCCACCGGTGGACGCTCGTTGATGCCCATGGTGCGGTCGCCCTGCACGTTGCTGTGACCACGCACCGGGCACAGACCGGCGCCAGGTTTGCCGATATTGCCGCGCAGCAGCATCAGGTTGGCGATTTCCTGAATGGTCGGCACCGAATGACGGTGCTGGGTGATGCCCATGGCCCAGCACATGATCACGTTCTTGCCTTTGGCGTACATGCGCGCGGCTTGCTCGATCTCGACCAGGGTCAGGCCGGACTGCTCGACGATCTGCTCCCACGAGGTGTCGTCGACTGTGGCGAGGTACTCCAGCACGTTGGCGCTGTGGGCATTGAGGAAATCATGGTCGAACACCGCCGGTTCGCCAGCCTTCTGTGCTTCACGTTCCCATTGCAGAAGGAACTTGGCCATGCCGCGCAGCACCGCCATGTCACCGCCCAGGGCCGGCCGGAAGTACGCGGTGTTGGTCGGCTTGTCGCCGTTGGTGAGCATTTCGATCGGGTGCTGTGGATGCTGGAAGCGCTCTAGGCCGCGCTCTTTCAGCGGATTGATGCACACCACCTGAGCGCCGCGTTTCACCGCTTCACGCAACGGTTCGAGCATGCGCGGATGGTTGGTGCCGGGGTTCTGGCCCCAGACGAAAATCGCGTCGGCGTGTTCGAAGTCGTCGAAAGTCACCGTGCCTTTCCCGACCCCGACACTCTGCGCCAACGCCACGCCGCTGGCCTCGTGGCACATGTTCGAGCAGTCAGGAAAATTGTTGGTGCCGTAAGCCCGCACGAACAGCTGATACAGATACGCTGCTTCGTTGCTGGCGCGCCCTGAGGTGTAGAACTCGGCCTGATCCGGGCTCGGCAGATTGCGCAGGTGCTTGCCGATCAGGGCGAAGGCATCTTCCCACGAGATCGGCTTATAGCGATCGGACTCGGCGTCGTAGACCATCGGCTCGGTCAGGCGACCCTGATATTCCAGCCAGTAATCGCTCTGCTCCAGCAGGGAAGTGACGCTGTGCTTGGCGAAGAATTTGGCATCGACGCGACGCTTGGTCGCTTCCCAGTTCACCGCTTTGGCGCCGTTCTCGCAGAACTTGACCATGCCGCTTTCCGGCGAATCACCCCAGGCGCAACCTGGGCAGTCGAAGCCGCCGTTCTGGTTGGTCTTGAGCATCATGCGCAGGTTTTTCAGGGCGTTGTCGCTGGTCAGCCACGCCTGGGCCACACTGATCAGGGCGCCCCAGCCGCCAGCGGCACCTTTGTAAGGTTTGTAGCGCGGGACAGGTTTCTGGTCGGCTTGATGATGTTGGCTCACGCTTGATTCTCCATCGCGGGGCTGTACACCCGCGGCGCACTTTTCTGCGGCAGGTGGATGAGATTGAGGTTATGGCGCCGGGCCCATTGCACGGCCAGGCCGGTGGGTGCCGACAGGCTGACCAAGGTCTGGATGCCGGCACGCAAGACTTTCTGGATCAATTCGAGGCTGCAACGGCTGGTGACAATCGCCAGGCCGCCTTCGGTAGAAATCTTCTGGCGGATCAAACCGCCGATCAGCTTATCGAGGGCGTTATGGCGGCCGATGTCTTCACGACCGAGCAGCAATTCGCCGCTGGCATTCATGAACACCGCTGCATGCACCGCGCCGCAGTGCTGGCCGAGCGGCTGGAAGGCGCCGATGCGCTGGCGCAAACCGTCGAGCCATTCGATCGGTGGCAGGGCTGCGCCCGGCAATACCTTGAGATCGGGCAGCGCCTGTTCAACGGCTTCAACGCCGCACAGTCCGCAGCCGCTGGTACCGGCCAACTGCCGACGCTGCTGTTTGAGGTTCCAGAACGCGCGGTTGGCAATGGTCACCTGCGCGTATTGCGCCGAGCCTGCGCCTGTCAGTTGCAGATCGTAGATATCGCTGGCGTCTTCGATGATGCCGCTGCCGAGGCTGAAACCGACGATGAAATCTTCAAGGTCGGTCGGTGTAACCAGCATCACTGCCTGGCTGATGCCGTTGTAGGCGATCGCCAACGCGACTTCCTCGGCCAGCGCGGTGCTGGCCGATGCCTCAAAGGGTAGATCGCTGTAGCTGTAGGTCTGGCTGGCGGCAGGCGCGGGCGTTTCAATTGCTGGCGCCGCGCAGGCTGGGCGCTTGGCGTTCATGGCATCACCGACGGTTTGATCTAGGTCAAGACTAGGCGCGGCAAGTTGTCGCGTCTAATCGCTATTACCGATCTACCGATAGATGCCGTCGATCAAGCGTCTGTTGGCGATTTCTGATAAAGCGCGAAACAGGCTTCCGCCAGCGCTGAACGCGGGGCGCCACGGCGCATGATCAGGCCCAGCGGCGCGAGGGTGTGGGCATTTTCGATCGGTTGCAAACGCAGGTGGTCAGCAAGGGTTTCCGCGCCGCCGTCGAGGGGCATGATCGCGCAGCAAAAACCGCCGTGGACCGCTTGCAGGAGTTGATGCACCGCGTCGGTTTGCAGCAGCGGCTGCGGGGTCAGGCCACGGCTGTGGAAGTTGTGGTCGATGGACTGGCGAAAATGCATGCCGCTGGTGAGCATGCACAGCGGCAGTTCGATCAGCGATTCCCAGCTCAGGGGTTCTTCGCCGAAGTTGAATGAGCGCTCGTCATAGAGCAGGCCCATGCGCGTCTCGTTGAAGGCCAGCGAATCGAAGCGCTCGCTGTCCAGACGCTCCAGATAGGACACGCCAATGTCGATGCGGTTGTTGGCCAAGTGCTCGAGCACCTGCTCGGAGCTCAGCGACGAAAGCTCGAAGCGCAGGTCCGGGTGCGCCGCGTGCAGACGTTGCATCAGCGGCAAGGGATCGAAGCTCGACAGCGGCACCACGCCCAGGCGCAACGTACCGATCAGGTTGCCGCGACAGGCCGCCGCTTCCGCCTGCAAGCCGTCGTAAGCCGCCAGCACCGTACGCGCCCACGCCAGCACGCGCTCGCCCGGCGCGGTGAAACCTTCGAAGCGCTGGCCACGATTGACCAATGGCAGGTCTAGTTCTTCCTCGAGGCTGCGCAAGCGCATCGACAGGGTCGGCTGGGTGATGTGGCAGCGCGCGGCGGCCTGGCCGAAATGGCGGGTTTCGTCGAGGGCGATGAGGAATTTCAGTTGCTTGATGTCCATCTTCGCTCCGGGCGGTTGGCGGGGTGTGGCGATTCTACCGCCTGCGGCGCGGCAGCGTCATTGGTCGGACCGGAACCGGGTTTGGCTAGGGTGGTCTAGGCTTGGACGACTGACCCTTTATTACATGGAGTGAATGCAATGAGCCTGTTCAGTTTTTTGAAAGAAGCCGGTGAAAAGATTCTCGATGCGCTGACGCCGGACAAGGCCGAGGCCAACAGCGCAGCGCTGACCAAGCACGTGCAGGAAGCGCTGACCGGTATCGATACGTCGAAGATCCAGGTCAAGGTTGAAGGCGAGAAGGTCATCGCCACGGGTGAAGCGGCGAGTCAGGAAGAGAAAGAAAAGATTCTCTTGGCCCTGGGTAACGTCGCCGGCGTGAGTGGCGTGGACGATCAGATCACCGTGACGGGTGGCGTTGCCGCTGCTGCAAAATTTGTCACGGTCGAGAAGGGCGACACGCTGAGTGCGATTTCCAAGCGCGTGTATGGCGACGCCAACCAGTACAACAAGATTTTCGAGGCCAACAAACCTCAGCTCAAACATCCAGACAAGATCTACCCGGGACAAGTACTGCGTATTCCCGAATAACATTCGAAAGCGCTTTCGCGAGCAGGCTCGCTCCCACATTTGAAACGCATTTCAGTGTGGGAGCGAGCCTGATCGCGAAGGCAGCAACGCGTCGTCAAAGCCCTGCAATCAAATCGCGGTAATCCTCGACGGCGGCAAACTCCGCTGTGTCCTTCGGCCCTTTGCGGCTGTCCGGTTCTTTCACCGCCAGCAAGTGCGCCACGCCAAAATCCCGTGCACTGCGCAGGATTGGCAAGGTGTCATCGATAAACAGGCTGCGCGCCGGATCAAAACCGATGTCCGCCTGCAAGGCATCCCAGAATTGCGGGCTCTCTTTCGGATAACCATAGTCATGCGAGCTGATCAGCCGCTCGAAGTATGGTGCGAGTTCGATCCGTTCCAGTTTCAACGACAGCGAATCGCGGTGTGCATTAGTGATCATGATCACCCGTTTGCCGGCGCGTTTCATCGCGTCGAGGAAGGTATCGGCATCCGCGCGCAGGGCGATCAGGTGGGCGGTTTCCTGTTTCAGTTCACGCACCGACAATTTCAGTTCCGCGCTCCAGAAATCCAGGCAATACCACTGCAACTGGCCGGCGTGGCGCTCGAACAATGGCTGCAATTCCAGCTCGGCCATGGCCCGGCTGATGCCGTGCAGTTCGGCGTAGCGCTGGGGCAGGTGTTCGAGCCAGAAATGGTTGTCGAAGTGCAGATCCAGCAGCGTGCCGTCCATGTCGAGCAGAACGGTATCGATGGCGGACCACGGTAAAGAAGGCATGGCAACGTCTCGAACGGTGAAAAGATATCCGACGCAAACAATCGGGAAAGCCGCGTTATAGTAGCGCGTTCACGCCAAGGAGCTTTGCATGCGCCAGAAACCCACCGTACTCGCCCGCGAGATCGTCGCCACCAGTCGCCTGTTTCGCGTCGAAGAACTCCAGCTGCGATTTTCCAATGGCGTGGAGCGCACATACGAGCGTCTGGTCGGCAAGGGCGCGGGTTATGGCGCGGTGATGATCGTCGCGATGCTTGATGCCGAACACGCAGTGTTGATCGAGGAATACTGCGGCGGCACCGACGAATACGAACTGTCTCTGCCCAAAGGCCTGATCGAGCCGGGCGAGGACGTGCTGGCGGCGGCCGAGCGGGAACTCAAGGAAGAGGCCGGTTATGGCGCGCGTCAACTGGAGCATCTGACCGAGCTGTCGCTGTCGCCCGGTTACATGAGCCAGAAAATCCAGGTGGTGCTGGCCACTGATCTTTACGAGGAGCGGCTGGAAGGCGATGAGCCGGAGCCGATGCGGGTCGACAAGGTCAACCTGCGCGAACTGTCGGCGCTGGCGCAGAATCCGCAATTTTCCGAGGGCCGCGCCTTGGCGGCACTGTATTTGACCCGCGACCTGCTGAGCCAGCGCGGGGTATTCAGCTATGAGTGAGACGTCGATGAATTTTCCCCATCCGCTGATGGCACCTGTGGTTGCGCTGGCTTTACAGGCTGGCGAGGCGATTCTACCGTTCTGGCGTGCCGGCGTCGAAGTCACGGCCAAGTCCGATGATTCGCCGGTCACGGCCGCCGACCTGGCCGCCCATCACCTTATCGTTGCCGGGCTGACGGCGCTGGATCCGAGCATTCCGGTGCTGTCCGAAGAGGACGCCGACATCCCGCAGAGCGTGCGCGCCGGTTGGCAGCGCTGGTGGCTGGTGGATCCGCTGGACGGCACCAAGGAGTTCATCAGCGGTAGCGAGGAATTCACTGTGAACATCGCGCTGATCGAAAATGGCCGGGTGGTGTTTGGCGTGGTGACGATGCCGACCAACGGTCGTTTTTATGTCGGCGGTGCCGGATTTGGAGCCTGGCGTGGCGACGAGGGCGGTACGCCGACGGCGATTCAGGTGCGCGATGTGCCTGCACCGGGCGAGGCATTTACTGTGGTGGCCAGCCGTCGCCATTCCAGTCCCGAGCAAGAGCGTTTGCTGGCCGGGTTGAGCGCCAGTCTTGGTGAGCTGCAACTGGCCAATATCGGCAGTTCCCTGAAGTTCTGTCTATTGGCCGAAGGTGCTGCCGATTGCTATCCACGTCTTGCGCCGACTTCGCAGTGGGACACGGCGGCAGCGCAGGGAGTGCTGGAAGGCGCGGGGGGTGAGGTGCTGGATTTGAATGGCGAAGCGTTCAGTTATCCGCCGCGGGAATCGCTGTTGAATGAGTTCTTTCTGGCGCTGCCGGCGAAGGCTGCGTGGCGCGGACGGTTGTTGGAGTTGGCCCGAGGCTAACTGCCTGATCCGCAATTCCCCTCACCCCAGCCCTCTCCCCCAGGAGAGGGAGCCGACCGAGTTGTCTGGCGCTATGCATCGACCTGGAGAATCGAGTCGATTGTGGATTCGGCGAAGCAGTTTCAGGTCGACGTAAATCTGCAGCATCCCCGTATCGGTTCCCTCTCCCTCGGGAGAGGGTTAGGGTGAGGGGCTGTTGATCTTCAACGGTGCAAAACGTACTGCCCGGTAAATCTCACCGCCTCGTCCTCACTTCCCGCATTCAAAATCCGCGTATCCAGCGTCAACCGCGCACGTCCGTATCGCCGATACATCGCCACAAAGCGCTTCCACACCGCCGCATCCGGTGCCGGGCAGATCGCCACGGCGTCACCCGTTACCGGCAGCGGATAGCTGATCTGTCCTTCCTGAATGACGATATGTCCGTCGGTAATCCCTTCTTCCTTCAAACGTAGATGCAACCAGCCCCAGCCGGCCAGCACCGCGCCGCAGTAGAGGCTGCCGCCAAACATGGTGCTCTTGTGATTGACGTTGGGCGCGAGGGGCAGGTGCAGGCTCAGTTGCTGCTCGCGCCAATCGAGCACCTCGAGGCCCATCTCGGCGGTCAGCGGAATGTCGTGATGCAGCACCGTTTGCAGGTATTCGCTTTCGCTGCTCATTCGTGGTCTTCCCCGTGGCTGCTGTCGCCGAAATTCAGACCGTGTTTGCGTAGCTTGTCATGCAGGGTCTTGCGCGGAATACCCAAGGCTTCGGCGAGGCTGCGCACCGAGCTGTGCGAGCGCGCCAGTTCGGCGGCGATCAGCGATTTCTCGAAGTTTTCCACTTGCTCGCTGAGGCCGCCACTGACCACTTCTACCGGCGCGCCGCCGCTGCCATCAGCGCTGTTGTCCAGTGCCAGCTCAAGCCCGAGGGCGAAGCGTTCGGCGGCATTTTGCAGTTCACGTACATTGCCCGGCCAGGTGTGGCGCAGCAGAAGCGCGCGGTGTGCCGGTTGCAGCTCGTGGGGGGGCAAGCCGTGACGGGCGCTGGCTTCATCGGCGTAATGCTGGAACAGCACCAGTGCGTCTTCGCCCCTTTCGCGCAGCGGCGGGATGCGCAGCGGCGCGACGTTGAGGCGGTAATACAAGTCGGCGCGGAAGCGACCCTGATCCGCCGCCTGACGCAGGTCCTCCTTGGTCGCGGCGATGACGCGGATGTCCAGCGGGATCAACTGATTGCCGCCCAGACGCTCGACGACTCGCTCCTGCAGCATGCGCAGCAGTTTCACTTGCACGTCCATGCTCATGCTTTCGATTTCGTCGAGGAACAGCGTGCCGCCGTTGGCGAATTCGAATTTGCCGATGCGGCGTTTCTGCGCGCCGGTGAAAGCGCCGGGCTCGTGACCGAACAGCTCGCTTTCCACCACCGATTCCGCCAGGGCGCCGGCGTTGATCGCCACGAACGGGCCGTTGCGGCGGCTCGACAAGTCGTGCAGCGCGCGGGCAACCACCTCTTTACCGGCGCCGGTTTCGCCGAGGATCAGCACGTCAGCCTTGGTCGCCGCCAGCGCACCGATCTGCTCACGCAGACGCAGCATCGGCGTCGAATGGCCGACCAGTCGCGCGCTCAATTCGTTGCGGTCGCTCAAGGCCAGACGCAGGCTGCGGTTGTCCAGCACCAGCCGCCGTAGCGCGAGGGCGCGACGGACGCTGTCGAGCAGCGCATCGCTGGCAAAGGGTTTTTCCAGAAAATCGTAAGCGCCGGCGCGCATCGCCTGCACTGCCAGCGGTACGTCGCCATGGCCGGTGATCAGCAGCACCGGCAGCTCCGGATCCTGTGCATGCAACTCGCTCAACAGTTCGAGGCCGTCCATGCCCGGCATGCGGATGTCGCTGACCACCACCCCCGGCCAGTCACGCTCAAGCTGTGCCGCCAGCCCTTTGGCTTCGGACAGTGGCAGGATTTTCAGGCCGGCCAGGTCCAGGGTCTGGCCGAGAGCCTGGCGCAAGTGCGGATCGTCGTCGATCAACACTACCTGGATGCGATTGTCGATGGTCATGCACTTCGATCCTCGGACGGTTGCAGGCTGACTCCGGGCGCGCCGGCGCGCAGGCGCAGGGTGATCAGGGCGCCGCCCTGCTTGTGGTTGGCGAACGACAGCTCGCCACCGAAGGCGCGCATCAGCGTTTCACAAATGGCCAGCCCCAGCCCCAGACCCTGTGTGCGGGTCTTGGTGGTGTAAAAGGGCTCGCTGGCGCGGCCAAGAGCTTCCATGCAGAACCCGGGGCCGTTGTCGCGAATGTACAGATTTACGCCGTCGGCGGTGGCTTCGGCACTCAGCCACAATTTGCGCGGCGGGCCTTTTTCGGTGAGCGCATCGAGGGCGTTGGCCAGCAGATTGCCCAGCACCTGACGCAAGCGGGTTTCGCCGGCCTCTACCCACAGCGTGGCGGCGGGCAAGTCGCGGATCAGTTCGACTTCCATGCTGCGCCGACGTTTGGCCAGCAATGCCAGCGCATCGTCCAGCGCCGGTTGCAGGGCAACGCTTTCCGGTGCGTGGCGATCGCGGCGGGCGAAGGCGCGCAGGTGGGCGATGATCGAGGCCATGCGCCCGGTCAGTTCGCTGATCAGCTTGAGGTTGCCGCGCGCGTCCTCGGTGCGCTGATGATCGAGCAGCACTTCGGCGTTTTCCGCATAGCTGCGAATCGCCGCCAGCGGTTGATTGAGTTCGTGGCTGATGCTCGCCGACATGGTCCCCAGCGCCGACAGTTTACCCGCCTGGACCAGATCGTCCTGGGCGCGCACCAGCTCCTGCTGCGCCTGCTCACGCTCGAGCACTTCCTGCTTCAAACGCCGGTTGAGGCCCTCCAGATCGCTGGTACGTTCAGCCACCCGGCCTTCCAGTTCGCGGCGCGCCTTGGCCTCAAATGCGATGCGCTCCAGATAGTGCCGGCGACGTTGCATCATCAGACCCACCAGCAGCATGACCACCAACAGCGTGGCGCCGCCGATCGCGACCACCGTGCGCACCGGACGATCGATCAGCGTGCGCGGGGCGAGGATGCTGACGCTCCAGCCGGTTTCGGCGATGTCGTGGGTCTGCGTCAGCCAGGCGCCGGGGCTCAGGTTCAGCGGCCGCGGTTCGCGGGTCGGGTAGGGCTGGATCGCGGTGATCGCCGCGCGCTCGGTTTCGCTCAGCTCACGGGTGGCGCGAAAACGCCATTCCGGGCGAGAGGTGAGGATGACCACGCCGTTATGGTCGGTCACCAGCAATTGTTCCGGGGTTTTGCCCCACAGGCTTTCGGTATGGTCGAGGTCGACCTTGATCACCAGCACGCCGATGATTTTCTCGCCGTTGCGCACAGCAGCGGCGAAGAAGTAGCCGCGTTTGGCGGAAGTGGTGCCGAGGCCGAAGAAGCGTCCGAGGCGCCCGGCCATTGCTTCGCTGAAATACGGGCGAAAGGCGAAATTGCGGCCAACGAAGCTGTCGCGTTTGTCCCAGTTCGACGCCGCCAGCGTCTGGCCGGACGTGTCCATCAGGTACATGACTTCAGCGCCGGTCTGCGCGGCGATGTTTTTCAGCAGGCGATTGGCGTTGCCCTGGGTGACGCCGTCGTCCGGCGCCCCGAGCACCGCACGCAGGGCCGGCAGGTCGCCGAGGATCTGCGGCAACACTTCGTAGCGATGCAGGGTGCCGAGCAGGTTGGCCACGTAAAGATCGAGGGTCTGGCGATTCTGCCCGGCGAGCTCGCTGCGGTAATAGCGTTCGGCGAGATGTTCCAGCGGCCACAGCAGCGGCGCCAGGCACATGGCCAACAGTGCGAGGCTGCGCCAGCGAGGTCTGCGGGGGAGCGGTGGTTTCATGTGCCGGATACGCCTGAGGTGACAGGCGCATTATGCCCGGCCTCAGGCGAAGACGTCAGCGTCCTTAAGCAGCGCGGCAGCCTGGTCCTTGGCCGACAGCTTCGGCGCTTCGTCCAGTTGCCAGTCGATGCCCAGCGCCGGGTCGTCCCAGCGAATGCTGCGCTCGGAAGACGGGTCGTAATAGTTGGTGGTCTTGTAAAGAAATTCGGCGAACTCGCTCAGCACCACGAAGCCGTGAGCGAAACCTTCCGGTATCCATACCTGACGATGGTTTTCCGCCGACAGGCGCACCGCCACCGATTTGCCGAAGTGCGGCGAACTGCGACGGATGTCAACCGCCACATCGAGCACTTCACCTGCGGTCACGCGAACCAGTTTGCCCTGGGTGTTCTGCAACTGGTAATGCAGGCCACGCAGCACGCCTTTTTGCGAGCGCGAATGGTTGTCCTGCACAAACTGCGTTTCCAGACCGGTGGCGTCCTGAAACGCCTCGGCATTGAAACTCTCGTAGAAAAAACCACGCTCGTCGCCAAACACCTTGGGTTCGATGATCAGAACACCGGGCAGATCGGTGGTGATGACATTCATGAGGATTTCCGTTGATAGGTGAATGGCCGACATTCTTGCGCAAAGCGCTGCGGGGCGCGAGTGTTGGGTTTGAATTGGAGCGTTCATTGAAGCCGGGGGTTGCGTAACCGCCAAGGCAATGGCGATATAAGCGCCTAATAAAATTTCAGGGGTCGTTTCATGCCGCTCGCCACGTTGATTCATCGCGCCAGTTTGCCCGGTCCGCAGGTTTCAGAGGCGCAGGCGCTGCAATGGCTGGCCGAATATTACGGATTTGGCGGCACTTTGCAGGCACTGGGCAGCCAGCAGGATCTGAATTATCGCGTCGACAGCGAGCGTGGACGCTTCGTGCTGAAAGTCTGTCGTGGCGACTACGCTCTTGTGGAGCTGCAAGCCCAGCACGCCGGGCTCAAATACTTGGCCGAGCATTCGGCGATCAAGGTGCCGCGCGTCATCGCAGCCAATAACGGTGCCGATCTGTTGTCGCTGCAAGCCAATGGCGAAACGGTGCATGTGCGCTTGCTGGAGTACATCGACGGGCAGCCGTTGACCGATTTCGATCATCTTGGCCAGGACGTGGTCGCCGGGTTTGGCCGACTCTGTGGCGAGATGGATCTGGCCCTGGCAGGTTTCGATCACCCGGGTCTTGAACGCACCTTGCAGTGGGACGCGCGTCACGCCAGCGCGTTGATCAATCATCTGTTGCCGGTGATCACCGACGCGCAGCAGGGTGCGGCGATCAGCGCTGCCGCCGAGCAGGCCGAGCGCCGTTTGCAGCCGTTGTTGGACCAACTGCCGGTGCAGGCGATTCACATGGACATCACCGATGACAACGCCGTTTGGGCGCGCGACGCCCAGCGGCATTGGCAATTGCAGGGTGTGATCGACTTCGGTGATCTGGTGCGCACCTGGCGTATCACCGATCTGTCGGTGACCTGTGCGGCTTTGCTGCATCACGCCGATGGCGATCCGTTTGTCATCCTGCCGGCGGTCCAGGCTTATCACGCGGTCAATCCGTTGCAGTACGCAGAGCTGCAAGCGCTATGGCCCTTGATCGTGGCGCGGGCGGCGGTGCTGGTGCTCAGTGGCGAGCAACAGGTGAGTATCGACCCCACCAATATGTATAGCCGCGACAATCTCAGTCACGAGTGGGAAATCTTTCGCGTCGCGACCTCGGTGCCGCAGGCGCTGATGGAAGCGGCAATTCTCACCGCCGTGGGCCAGACCGTGCCGAAGGTCGAAAACCCGGAATTTGCGCCATTGCTGCCCGGATTGGTCGGGCGCGAATTCGCGCTGATCGATCTGGGCGTGTTGAGCCCGCACTTCGAGGCGGGCAATTGGGAGCAGCCGGGCATTGATCAGCGCTTGCTGACAGAGGCCGCAGCGGTGCACGGGCTGGCGGCAACGCGTTATGGCCAGTACCGCTTGTCACATACTCGGCCAGACAGCGCGACTGAGCCGGACACGTTCCCGTTGCATGTCGAATTGCGTGTGCCGGCTGGAGCCGAAGTGCAAGCGCCGTTCGCCGGCGTTCTGAAGCAAGCGGCAAACGGTGCGCTGCAACTCGATGGCCCACAGTTCAGCGTTCGCCTGTGGGGCGTGACGCCTGTTCTTGAACATGGGGTGGCAGTGGATAGAGGCCAGAAACTCGGTGAAGTCACTGGGCCGCTGATTGTGCAGTTGTGCCGAGAAGCAGAACTCGACGCGCCGCTGTTCTGCACGCCGTCCCGTGCATCGGCTTGGCAGGCGTTGTGCCCGTCACCGGCGATGCTGCTCGGGCTGGCCTGCGACGCCGAGCCTGAGCTGGACGCGAAAACCCTGCTCGAACGCCGCGATGCCAGTTTTGCCCGCACGCAAAAACACTATTACGTTGACCCGCCGCGCATTGAACGCGGCTGGCGCAATCACCTGATTGATATGCACGGCCGATCCTATCTGGACATGCTCAACAACGTCGCCGTGCTCGGCCACGGTCACCCGCGGATGGCGGCGGTCGCGGCGCGGCAGTGGTCGTTGCTCAATACCAATTCGCGCTTCAACTACGCGGCGGTCGCCGAATTTTCCGAGCGCTTGCTGAAGCTGGCGCCGAAGGGCATGGATCGTGTGTTTCTGGTCAACAGCGGCAGCGAGGCCAATGACCTTGCGATTCGCCTGGCCTGGGCCTTCAGCGGTGGGCGCGACATGATCAGCGTGCTCGAGGCGTATCACGGCTGGACGATCGGCGCCGATGCGGTATCGACGTCGATTGCCGACAACCCGAAGGCCCTGGAAAGTCGCCCGGACTGGGTGCATCCAGTGCCAGCACCGAACACTTATCGCGGCGAATTCCGTGGCGCCGATTCGGCGCCGGATTACGTGCGCAGCGTCGAGCATCATCTGCAAAAACTGGCCGAGCAGAAGCGGCAACTGGCCGGTTTCATCTGCGAGCCGGTCTACGGCAATGCCGGAGGTATTTCTTTACCGCCGGGCTATTTGCCGCAGGTGTATGAAAAGGTCCGCGCGCAGGGCGGGGTGTGCATCGCTGACGAAGTGCAGGTCGGTTATGGGCGCATGGGCCATTTTTTCTGGGGCTTCGAAGAGCAGGGCGTAGTGCCGGACATCATCACCATGGCCAAAGGCATGGGTAACGGTCAGCCACTTGGCGCGGTGATCACTCGCCGGGAAATCGCCGAGGCGCTGGAGGCCGAAGGTTATTTCTTCTCGTCGGCGGGCGGCAGTCCGGTCAGTTGCCAGATCGGCATGGCGGTGCTCGATGTGATGGAGGAAGAAAAGCTCTGGGAAAACGCCCAGGTCGTCGGCGGCCACTTCAAGGCGCGCCTGGAAGCGTTGATCGATAAACATCCGCTGGTCGGCGCGGTGCACGGCTCCGGGTTTTATCTCGGGCTGGAGCTCATCCGCAATCGGCAGACGCTGGAACCGGCAACTGCCGAGACTGCATTGCTGTGTGATCGCCTGCGCGAGTTGGGGATCTTCATGCAGCCGACGGGCGATGACTTGAACATTCTCAAAATCAAGCCACCGATGGTGACGTCGCGCCAGAGCGTGAATTTCTTTGTCGATATGCTGGATCGGGTGTTGAGCGAAGGCCTGTAAGCAAGGCACATCCCCTGTGGGAGCGAGCCTGCTCGCGAAAGCGGTGTATCAGTCGCCACATGCGTTGACTGATACACCGCATTCGCGAGCAGGGTCGCTCCCACATCTGTTTTCGGTCTAAGTCCGATTTGTATCGATTAAATTGGCGCTCAAACAGATAGATTCCTTCTGTACAGCTTTTAAAGTCGATATTTATCGGTTATAAAGTCGCCATTGCTCCGGCATGGTGATCTCTTGTCCGGTGCGCGCGTTTTCTTTTCGGTCGAATTCTTCGACCGTCAAAGCACTAGCCCGGAGATGATTCATGAGCCGTATCGTTACCGTCGCCGCCACGCAGATGGCCTGTTCGTGGGACCTGGAAGCCAACCTCGAAACCGCTGAAAGACTGGTCCGAGAAGCCGCCGGCAAAGGCGCGCAGATCATCCTCATCCAGGAACTGTTCGAGGCGCCGTATTTCTGCCAGAAGCCGAATCCGGATTACCTGCAACTGGCAACGACGGTTGAAGAAAACGTCGCCATCAAGCATTTCCGGAAAATCGCCAAAGAGCTGCAAGTGGTGCTGCCGATCAGCTTCTACGAACTGGCCGGGCGTGCACGCTTCAACAGCATCGCGATCATCGACGCCGACGGCAGCAACCTCGGGATTTATCGCAAGAGCCACATCCCCGACGGCCCGGGCTATCACGAAAAGTATTACTTCAACCCGGGCGACACCGGCTTCAAGGTATGGAACACCCGTTACGCGAAAATCGGCGTCGGCATCTGCTGGGACCAGTGGTTCCCGGAAGCGGCGCGCAGCATGGCCTTGCAAGGCGCGGAAATTCTCTTTTATCCGACCGCGATCGGCAGCGAGCCGCACGACAAGACCATTTCTTCGCGCGATCACTGGCAGCGGGTGCAGCAGGGCCATGCCGGCGCCAACCTGATGCCGCTGATCGCCAGCAACCGCATCGGCAACGAAGAACAGGACGGCTACGACATCACCTTCTATGGCTCTTCATTCATCGCCAACCAGTTGGGCGAAAAAGTGCAGGAGCTGAATAAAACCGAAGAAGGTATTCTTGTGCACACGTTCAACCTCGACGAGCTGGAACATATTCGCAGCGCGTGGGGTTCATTCCGCGACCGCCGGCCGAATCTGTACGGCGCGTTGAAAACCCTCGACGGTTCCCTGGAGTCCTGATGACCACATTGAAAAGTACCCCACGCGCCGATGGCTTCTACATGCCGGCCGAGTGGGCGCCACAAACCCAGACCTGGATGATCTGGCCCGAGCGCCCGGACAACTGGCGTCTGGGCGGCAAACCGGCGCAGGCCGCGCACGCCGCTGTGGCCAAAGCCATCGCCCGTTTCGAGCCGGTCACGGTTGCCGTCTCCGCCGGCCAATACGAAAACGCCCGCGCGCGCCTCGATGTGCCGAATATCCGCGTGGTGGAGATGTCCAGCGACGACGCCTGGGTTCGCGACAGCGGCCCGACCTTCGTGATCAATAACCATGGCGAAGTGCGCGGTGTGAACTGGGATTTCAACGCCTGGGGTGGTTTCGATGGCGGCCTGTATGCACCGTGGAACCGCGATTCGCAGGTCGGCGGCAAGATCCTCGAGATCGAGCGCAGCCCGCGTTACCGCACCGAAGGTTTCGTGCTCGAAGGCGGTTCGATTCATGTCGACGGCGAAGGCACGCTGATCACCACCGAAGAATGCTTGCTCAACCGCAATCGCAACCCGCACCTGAGCCGCGAAGAAATCGAGACGGTACTGCGTGACAACCTGTCCGTGGACAAGATCATCTGGTTGCCGGATGGCTTGTTCAACGATGAAACCGACGGCCACGTGGATAACTTCTGCTGCTACGTGCGTCCAGGCGAAGTGCTGCTGGCGTGGACCGATGATCCGCAGGATCCGAACTACCCGCGCTGCCAGGCCGCAATGAAAGTGCTGCAAAGCAGCACCGACGCCAAGGGCCGCCCGTTCACGGTGCACAAAATGCCGATTCCGGGGCCGCTGTACGCGACCGAAGAAGAGTGTGCCGGCGTCGATGCGGTGGACGGCTCGCAGGAGCGCAATCCTTCCGTGCGTCTGGCCGGTTCCTACGTGAACTTCCTGATCGTCAACGGCGGCATCATCGCGCCGAGCTTCGACGACCCGATGGATGCCCCGGCCAGGGAAATCCTGCAGAAGCTGTTCCCGCAACACGAAGTAGTGATGGTGCCGGGCCGCGAATTGTTACTGGGTGGCGGCAATATTCACTGCCTTACCCAACAGCAGCCAGCGCCGCACAAAGAGTGAGTTGAGTCGTAACAGCTTGAGTTGATTCACAAATCAGCCAGGCAATGATTAGCTCGCTCTGCATGAAAGCAAGCCCGCGGCCCGTCAGGACCGCGGGCTTGTTTGTATCCGCCGGTCGACATTCGAGTCGCCTTGGCATAGCTCTTGTATTGCTCCTGATGCACTAGGGAGGGCGGGGAACTTCAACAGTTCTGTCACAAACCTTGGATAACGTAGCCGCTCACGAACGGGGAGAGAGCGCTGAAATGAACGCCGAAGTGAACGTAATCAGCGAGCGGACTGTGCATCCCATGGCCGTCAACGGCGAATCGCTCCAGCTTGTCGCGCACTGGTTGAAGTCCAATGGAACGCGTCAGATCAGACAACCTGATCCGCGCCGGATGATGATCGAGCGTTACCCCGCTGGCCTGTTCAGCGAGGCCGAGCTGGAAGCCTTGTGGGATGTGATGGAAGGATAGGAACAATAGGGATTGGTAAAAGCGCTGCCGGGATGGCGGCGCTTTTTTTGCCTGATTTTTATCCACAGGTATTCAGAAGTGGGAGCGAGCCTGCTCGCGAAGACGTTAGCACTGCCAATGACTTTGTTGCTGATCCAGCGCTTCGCGAGCAGGCTCGCTCCCACAGTTCAAACTCCCTGTTTAATCCGTTTTTTCTGCAACAGCCCAGCAAGAAAATTACGTTTCTTAGACGTTTTTCGCCTATTTAAAGACGATTCTTGAAATTGACACACAGTTCAGGGCGCGGCTACGATTCGGCCCAACGCCTGTGGCTAACCGCCATGACTCAAAATAAGGAGCAGGCCCGCCATGACGTTAACGTCGGCGGGCTTTTTTGTTTCGGGGTGAATACAAGAGTGCAGAAAGCGCCGTTTCAGCCGTTCGACACAGCGCGTTTCAACCCGTAATAAGGAAAACAAAATGTTGAACAAGCGAATCAGTCTGATCGCACTGGGGATGTTGAGTGCTACACACGCCATGGCTAACGACCAGGCCGAATCCAAGGGTTTCGTTGAAGACAGCAGCCTGAAAGTGCTGCTGCGCAACGCCTACATCAATCGTGATTACAAAGACGGTAACAAGGACAAGGCCGAATGGGGCCAAGCGGCCATCGGTACGTTCTCGTCGGGCTTCACTCAAGGCACCGTCGGTGTCGGCGTGGACGCTTTCGGTCTGTACGCATTGCGCCTCGACGGCGGCAAGGGCCGTAGCGGCGCCGGCGGCATCGATTTTTTCAGACAGGAAAATGACGGTCGTGCGAACCACGACATCGCCAAGGGCGGCGCAGCGGTCAAATTCCGTGTTTCCAACACCGTGTTGACCTATGGCGACCAGATGCCGGCCCTGCCGGTGCTGAGCTACGACAACGTGCGTCTGCTGCCGGAAAGCTATACCGGTACGTTGATCACTTCCCGTGAAATCCAAGGCCTGGAATTGAACGCCGGCCGATTCACCGCCGAATCGCGTAAGAGCGATGAGGGCCGTGACAGCGGCGGTCTGAAGTCGATCAACGTGTTGGGCGGCAGCTATCAGTTCACCGAACACTTCAAAGGCGCGCTGTATGCGTCCGACGTTGAAGACGTCTTGAAGAAACAGTACGTGAATGCCAACTACGTGATTCCGTTCAACAAGGATCAGTCCCTGACCTTGGATTTCAACGGCTATCGCACCAAGCTGGACAGCTCCTATGTCCGCGAAAACGGTGTAACTGGCGACGACAACAAGATCTGGAGCCTGGCAGCCACCTTCGCCACTGGCCCGCACTCGTTCACCGTGGCGCATCAGCGTTCCACTGGCGACAGCAACTTGGGCTACGCCTATGGCGGCTATCAGAAAGACCAGGGTCGTGTTGGCGACGGTGGCAACTCCATCTACCTGGCCAACTCCTACTGGTCTGACTTCAACGCCGAAGACGAACGCAGCTGGCAGCTGGGTTATGGCCTGGACTTTGGTTCGTTCGGCGTTCCGGGTCTGAGCTACAACTTCGCTTACGTGCGCGGCGACAACATCACCACGTCCACCAGCGAAGGCGGCACCGAGCGCGAGATCTTCAACCAGTTCAAGTACGTCGTGCAAAGTGGCCCGGCCAAAGACCTGAGCGTGAAGTTGCGCAGTTCGATCCTGCGCGTGTCGCAGAAATCCAGCGAGTACAACGTCAGCGGTAACGAGCTGCGTGTATTCGTGGACTATCCGATCAACATCTTCTGATGAGCGATCCGCTGTAAGAAAAATGAGAAAGCCCCGATTCGTTCGGGGTTTTTTTTCGGCGGTTTTTCAGCGCAAACCGTAAATAACCGGTGTTTTTGTCATGTAAAAGTCGTTTTTCAAGTGCTGCAGATTTCGTTTCAAGCAGTGCTTCAAATGCCTGAAATTCTTTCTCATGGACGCAAATTCTCCACCCAATAGATTAGGGCGTTCAACGCAGCGGAGAATTTGGTAATGATCGTTTTGAACAGAGAAGTGGGCGAATCGCTACGGCGCGACAAGTTTGTCAACGTCCAGGGTGGTGACTTCAATCTCTACGGTCATTTTGCCGACTTCGTCAGACTGACCAAAAGTTGGGAAAACATGGAGCCTGACAGCTACTACGGTCAGGCCGAAGCCGGCATGCGTTACCGTCGTTACAGCGACTTTGAATACAACCCGAAAACCCGCGAGCTCAAGCAACTTGAGCATCGCGCCTATGTGCAATCGAAAGAGAACAACGCTTACGTCGGCGGCGTGGTACGACACTTTCAGGACTTTTCCGAAGAAGTGATCTCTTCGCCGGTGATGCGCAGCCTGATCGACACCGATTTCGAAGTGTACAAAAGTGTGCTGCCAGAAGAGTTGCACGATGAAATCTGGCAGTGCCAGATCCATCAGATCCGCATCGAGATCAAACCCGGCAAACAGCTGGAAATCACCCCTGAAGGCATTCACTGCGACGGCTATCCGTTCAGCGGCGTGCACTTCTGGGGGCGCAATAACGTCGAGGGCGCAGAGAGTCGTTTGTATGACATTCATCAGCAACAGCTGGCGGCGACCACCTACGAGGAAATTCTCGATACCACCTACTTCCTCGATCGCGACATGCGCCATTACGTGACCCCGGCGCGCAACACCCACACCCATGCCATGGCGTACCGGCAGATTCTGGCGATTTCCTTCTCGCGGCCCGGGACCGCTTTCGACATTGTTCGCTAATCAGATCACCCCAATCGACGGCGTCGAGTGCTCGACGCCAGTGGTACTGCGCCGCGCCACCGCCAAGGATGCGCAACGCATGGAGCGCTTCTTCCGCCAGTTCGACGAAGTGTCGTTCTGCGAATGGCAGGACGCCAAATGCCTGCGCGGCGTGTTGATCCAGAAAACCACCACGGCGTACCTGGCTTTCGATGTCGAGGGCGAGATCGTCGGCGCGGTGCTCGGCGGCATGCTCGGCAGTCGCGGCACGATCAACCATCTGGCCGTGAGCCCGCGTTACCGCAGCCAGGGCGTGGGCCAGCGTCTGGTCGAAGCAGCGTCGTCCGACATGAAACGGGTCGGGGTGCTGCGGATGTTTCTGTTCGTCGACGATGCTAACCTCGCGGGCAAGCGATTCTGGACCGCCCAGGGTTTTTGCGAGCCTCACGGCGAAAGAACATTTGAGAGGGATCTATGAATGAAAGGTCCGGCAGCGCGCCGCTGATGGCGACTCATCAGCCGTCGCGCACGTTTGCCGAAGCCAGCCCGGTGGTCGCCGGGTATTTCACCGTGTCGTTTGTCTTCGGGTTGATGGCGGTCAACGCCGGCCTGCCGATGTGGCTGCCGGTGGCGATGTGCTTGTTTGTCTATGCCGGCGCTTCGCAATTCGCCGCGCTGGCGCTGATCTCCAGCGGCGCATCGCTGACCACCATTGTGCTGACCACTTTCCTGATCAATGCGCGGCACATGCTGATGTCGGTGTACATGGCCAAAGCCCTGCGTGCATTGGGCTTGAGCCGCATGGAGCGTTGGGCTTACGCCGGTGGCCTGACGGATGAATCCTTCGCCTTTCACAGCGTCAAGCTCGGTACAGGCGCACCGGTCAACGTGCGTTACCTGATCGGTTTCAATCTGTTCTGCCACACCTCGTGGGTGCTCGGCGGTTTGCTCGGTGCGGTCTGCGCGCAGTACGCGGCGCACTTGATCAAATATCAGCTCGATTACGCGCTGACGGCGATGATGCTCTACGTGCTGGTCTCGCTGTGCAACACGCGTAACAAATTGATTGCGGCCGCTGCTGCCGTGGTGTGCATGGGTGCGCTGAGCCTGATCGGCAGTTCGCCCTTCAACGTATTTATCGCCACGTTTGTGGGCTGCGGAGTGGGTGTATGCCTGACCAAACGTTCCTGATTCTGGTGGTGGTGCTGATGATGGCGGTGACCTTCCTGCCGCGCGCCTTGCCGCTGCAGATCAACACCGAACACTGGCCGCCGTTCGTGGCGCGCGCACTGGAATATCTGCCGGTGGCGATCGTCGCTGCGATCAGCCTCACGCCCCTGTTGATCAGGGACCGGCAGATTCAGCTCGATCGCCCGGAATTCTATGCCGCGATTCCGACGTTGCTATGTGCGTATTTCAGCAAAAACCTCTTTCTCAGTGTGGCGGTGGGGACGGCTGCGTACATTGCGCTCGGCTCGTTCATGTAGCGGCAGATCAACGACGTCGTTCAGCGCCTGGTGCGACAGCTCCGGATTGTTTACCGCCAGGCGCACTTCGAGGAAATCCTCGAAACCGGGAAAAATCGTCAGACCGTTCTTCTGCGCCGCTTCACGCGAGACCATGCCGACCGCATCCATCTGCGTGATCAACGACAGCGTCAGGGTTTCGCTGCAGGAATAGACCATGCGCTGGCCGTTCTCGTGATTGCCCAGTCCGGCGTCGAGAAAGCGCAGAAAACTGTGGGAATACGGACAATCTTCCGCAGGACGCACCTGAAACTTGTTGCCCAGCAAGGTCAGCGGATCGTTTTCCTGACCGCAATGCGCACCGACCACCTGCACCTGCACCTCCGGCAGGACGATGCTCGGCAGCCCCGGCCGCTGCGGGCCGATCAGCACGGCAAGGTCGAAATCTTCGTTCTTCAGCTTGCTGAGGTTTTCCATCGACTCGGCGTAGCTGAACTCCATCTGATAATCGGGAAACACCTCGATCAGGCGTCCGATCATGCGTCGGTTGAAATCAGGCGACAGGGTGTTGTTCAACGCCACCTTCAACGTGCGCTGCCCGGGCACCTTCAGCGCCTCGACCTTTTCTTCCATCTGTCGCGTGGCGATCAGCACTTTGTCGATGTAGGGCGTGAGCTCCGTGCCTTGCGGCGTCAGCGTCAGGCCCTTGTTGGAACGGCGAAACAAGCGGAAACCGAACTGCTCTTCGACCTTGTTCAACTGTGCGGCCAACGCCTGCACGGTCAGGCACGAATGCTCGGCTGCGGCCGACAGCGAGCCGGTCTGCACGATGCGCATGAGGTTGCGTAAGGTTCTGCTATCCATGGGTAATGCCCTCTGAAGTGGGCTGGGTATTGTTGTGTACGAAACGACCGAAACGGCGCCATATGCCGGCTATATTCCTGCACCTGAGCATAGTTGTCGCGGATTTAGTAGCGAATTGATTTCCCCGCCGATGGCTGGAGGCTGACAGAGGATCGGGGTTTTCGCTGGGATGAGGGTGATGGAGATCAAAAAATGTGTGCAAGCAGTATGGATTTTTCAGTCTGCACGGTTGTTCATCTGTGTATTAATTTTGAGTAAATGTACAGATATGTACTAACCTCAAAGCATGATGATTTCTCTGGAGGCGGCCAAATGCCAACTTCATCTACTGCGTTCAACCCGCGCGAACAACTCGACGCCCCCGAAGCCGGCCGGGTTGCGTTGAAGTTCTTCTTCAGCCTCATGGAGCATTGGGGCTGTAGCGCCGAGCAACAACGCACCCTGCTCGGTGGAGTCGGCAACACCACATTCTATAAATACAAACACCTGCCAAACATCCGCCTGCCCCACGACACCCTTGAGCGCATTTCTTATCTGATGGGCATTCACAAGGCGTTGAGCATCATCTTCAGCAACAGCCGCGAACGCGCCTACGCCTGGGTCAGCAGCCCCAACACCGCGGCACCGTTCAATGGCAAAACCGCGCTGGATTACATGCTGGCGGGCCGGGTGGTCGATATCGCCGATGTGCGCCGCTACCTCGATGGAGTCCGCGGTTGAAAATGCCAGCGGTGGTTGATGTGCCATGGCCGCGGGCGTATCGCATCGTCAACAGCAGCTTCCCGCCGATTGCGCTGTTCGAAGATGTGCTTGATCCTGAAGATCTTGAAGTTGCCTACGCCATCGAAGCGTTGACGAATGATCGCCTGATAGAACAGGCCGGTGTTCTCGCCCGCGTACGTCCCGAAGATCGCCTGTCCGGCCCCGGTTCCAGTCCGGTGATGGCTGCGTTCACCCACGTTGGCAAACGCAGCCGTTTCAGTGACGGCACCTTCGGCGTCTATTACGCCGCCAGCAGCCAGAGTGCGGCCATCGCTGAAACCTGTTTTCATCAGGAACGCTTTCTCGCGGCGACCCGGGAAGCCGATCTCGAATTGACCATGCGTACTTACATCAATCGGGTGGTAAAGCCGCTGCATGACGTTCGCCAAGGCTACGAACATTTGCATCAGCCCGATCCGGAAGCCTATGGGCCATCGCAGGTATTTGCGCGACAGTTGCGCGATGGTGAATCGTGGGGCTTGCTCTATAACAGCGTGCGGTTGCCCGGGCATGAATGCGTTGCAGCGTTCCGCCCGCTGGCGGTATCGATTCCGAAGCAGGGCAAGCATTTGCGCTATGTCTGGAGTGCGAACGAGCAGAGGATTTCGTATGTGCTCGAAATCAGTCAGGTGTGAAACGCAAAAAGCCCTCGCATCAACGAGGGCTTCATATGTGATTTACATCAACGGCTTGTCTGGCGGCGCATCCATTACTTTAATCCCATCATCGATCAGCGCCTTGCTTAACTCTTGCAGATATTGGGAGGCGTAGGCGTGAAGGTCAGGGTTGCGAGAGACTGTGGAGTCAGCGGTCAGTAGCTTGGAGATGTGAAGCAGGTGTGAGGCGTGTGAGAGGGCGGCGATCACGGGCACAACGCGGTTGGTGCGGAACATCGCTTGGTTGGATTGGAAGGAGAAGTGGGTGAGGCCTGGGGTTTTCAAATCGAGGGTGTCGGTCATTTCGCTTCACCTGCCGTACGTAGGGATGTGCAGTGATGTGACCGATGTTGCAGCGTTGCGGATTACTGACGGATCAATGGCATTCATTTGTGAACTCCCTGTATCAAATGAGAGCCGCCATTTTCGTTCCCAGGCGAAAGGGTGGCAGCTTTGCGCAGGCTGAGAAACCGGAGATACAGGAACCCGGCAGACCGGAAGGTCTCCCACGCACAGCCGCCATTACACGTGGATGCAGACACAAAAAAGCGCCGGCAATCGTGGGTTTGGGGCGCTGGTGCGCCTGTATCTTACGCGGGTTCTCAGGCCCGGTCGCTGAATTGGCAGCGACGGGTTTGACGGTAGCTTTGGAACAGGCAGATGAGCAACGATGGCGAGGAGTGGCTTCTCGTTACAACAGATTTCGCAAGGCTTCGCGCCATGCCTTTCGTCGATCTATTCCCCATAAGCGTTTATGGTTTGTTTATACGGCGTAGCCGTATAGTCCGATTCATGATTTACAATCATCGAAACCGAAATTTTCAAGCGCTATGCCGACGCCATATGGGGCGATGGTGAGCGCCATGAATTCATCAATTGGCTTGATGCAAACCCTCTGGCTGGTGATGTCGTGCCTGGTAGTGGAGGTATGCGCAAGGTGCGGTGGACTCGCAGCGGCATGGGTAAGCGAGGCGGTACACGTGTCATTTATTACAACACGCTTTCTGAAGGCTCGATTTGGTTGCTCATTGCCTACACCAAGGCAAAGCTCGACAACTTGCCCGTAGCCTTCCTCAAGCAACTGAAGGAGGAAATCAGCGATGGTCGATGAACTGGAGCAATTCCAGCAGGACTTGCTGGAATCTGTACGTCAGATGAAGGCCGGAAAGGCCGCGCGCGTAACACAGGTGCCGCTCTCTGCGGCAGCTGAAGCGCGCGCCAAGGTGGGGGTTTCACAAAGTGCGTTCGCCAAACTGATCGGTGTAAGTCTGCGGACTTTGCAGGATTGGGAACAGGGGCGCAGGCAGCCGACGGGTGCTGCGCAGACTCTTTTGCGGGTCGCAAGTCAGCATCCTGAGGCGTTGCGGGATTTGTATCCTGCCTGATCCCCATAGTTGACTTCTTGGCTGACTCAGAAACAACAAAGCCCCTGCATTTCTGCAGGGGCTTTATTTTGTATGGTGCGGCACCAGACGAACGGTATGTTTCTGCGGGGCTAGGTTTTTCGGGCGTCTGGAGTTCGGTGGAAAATTCGGCGTACCCCAACTAGTAACTATAAATAAATCAGCTAGTTATGGCGTTCAGTGGAATCGAACTCGGGCTTTTGTGCCTGTTGTCAGCACTCCGCGAGATCCTGGCCTACCTTGGTAAAGCTCTGTTATTCCCTAATATGGTGGACGCGAATTATTCAGTGGGAAGCACCCGCTTCGAACGTTATGAGAATTCAAAAATATCCTGTCCAGCTTAAATCACCAGGAGAAAAAAGACGATTGAACTAACATAGTTCATACGTCGATAATTAAAGCTTATTGAAAAGCTACGCGGTTTATCAAAGACTTGGATTTATCTAAAAAATGCGGGATACTGTCGTTTGGCCATCAAAATTCATAATTTTGGAAGTTAAAGGAAGAACTCATGCCGGTGATTAGAAAGCAAGAATTTGACGTTATCGATGGAACGCCGGAGAAACGCTTGTTCCTCTCCATAATTAGTGACTACAATCTTAAAACAAGTTTGTGCGAGCTTATAGACAACGCTATAGATATCTGGATGGCTAATCAGAAAAAAACAGAGATTGAAATACAGATAACCCTTGATGCAGAGCGACAAATTATAACCATTAAAGATAATGCAGGAGGTGTGCCTAAAGAAAAGCTTAGGCTGCTGATAGCTCCAGGTGCTAGCGGAAACAAATATAATCAAGAGTTTATTGGCATATTTGGTGTTGGCGGAAAACGTGCTGGCGTAGCTTTGGGGGAACATGTTGAAATCAGGACGCGACACAAGAGGGGTGGGTCTTATCAGATTGATATAAATAATGACTGGATGGTGACCGATGATTGGAATCTATCCGCTTATGAAATATCTGATATTAGCCCAAACAGCACAATTATAGAAATCTCTAAAGTTCGTCAAGCATTCAATGACGCAGACATCGTTGAAATGAAATCGCACATAGCCAGTACATACTCATATTTTATAGCGCAAGGATGCATAATTTCTGTTAATAAAGAAAAAATGGAGCCGAAGCTGTATGACAACTGGGCTTATCCGCCTGGTTATGAACCACAGAATGCAGATTTAGAAATTGATATAACAGCTGAAGCAAAACTGAGGGTGGAAATAACTGCTGGTTTGATACTTGATAGGGATCCGGAGAACGAAAACTACGGAGTATATATATATTGTAATAATCGGTTAATTGTTAAAGAAATGCGATCTAGGGATGTAGGGTATTTTGTTACTGCAGAAGCAGGGGTGCCCCACCCAGATGCGTCGTTATGTCGAGTTATAATAAATCTAAATGGTCCGGCAGAAATAATGCCGTGGAACAGCAGCAAAAGCAGTATCAACACCAATCATCCAAGTTTTCTAGCAATACGCCCAACATTGATTGCTCTAGTATCACATTTTAGCTCTCTCTCGCGAAGACTCAAGGATGACTGGCACTCTAATGTTTATCAGTATACTGAAGGCTTTGTTCAAGAGCTCGACGCTGCTGCGATAGCAAATAATAAAAAATTAGTCCTACCGCCGCTTCCCCGGACCAGAAAAATTGCCAGGATATTAGAAATATTAGCTCGAAACAAAAAGAAAATATATGATCAGCCATGGACGCTTGGTTTGGTTGAGGCTATTGGGCTGGTGGAGATAATCTTTAAGCAGAAGCTAGAAACTAAAAACCGCGCAGCACTGATTTTGCTAGATAGTAATTTTGAGATAAGCTTGAAAGAGTATATTGTAAATAGTCCGGATTTGTTCCCTGTCAATATTTATAATGATGGAAAAATATCCAAGCTGTTTAGGTCGAGGTCGGAAGTTATTGAGGAGGTAATTAAAGTGACACCAATACCTCAAGTGGTACTAGGAAAAGTAAATTATTATTATAATCTTAGAAACAAGCTAATACACGAACGTGCCACTGTGAGCATTACAGATGCGCAAGTTAAGGATTATCAAAAAACAATAGAAGATATTTTAAAGCTCTTATTTGGCGTGCGGTTTTGAATTTTAGTTCGCCGCCCAGATTAACTGGGCGGAAAAATTTACCCAATTAATGCAAGGACGGCGCTGATCGCACTAGCAACTGGAGCTGCCAATTCTGCGACTGATTTTGTAGCATCCAATATCCCTTGAGCGCTAACTTCGTACCATTCTTTACGTGGTATGGGAGATATAGCCTCAGTTACCAAAGAACTTAGGTCGTGGCTAACCCGTTCGGCTAATGGTGGGCTCAATTTATTTGATAACTCTGCAATAACTTGTGTTAGCTCCTCTAGTTTTGCTTTAAGTGTTACATCCGTTTGTGACTTTTGAACTCTATTAAAACTGTCTGTGATCGACTCAGCGATAGCTAAGTTGAAATCCCCGCCAACAGACACGTTACCAAGTTGTATTGACGTGTTCATAACTCCTCCATGATAGTGATTTACAATTTTCGCATCTGACAATTCTGTTGAGAGATAGTTATCAACTTTAGATAACACCTGTCTGCGCATATGTAACAAACTCGTTGCGTAACCTTCGAGAACATTGTCGTGAGCTTGACGTGCAATTTCAAGAATAGGTGACTGCACGTGGCCATAACGTGATTTTTTTTGCAAGTCACCAAGTGTTTTATTCAGGTAGAGCTGCAGGCGGTCCTGCGCATATTTGTTTTTTTTCGAGCGACTCCAGTCGTCTGAGCTAATTTTTGAAAGAACAAGCCTTAATGACTCTACTTCCGCATGCAATCTCAGCAAATGGATCCGTAATCGGCGAGTGCTATCGCAGTCAGAAGTGCTTTTCTCAACAAACCATACGCCGCATCTTAGGCCTTTGACATTCAGCCATGAATGCGCGATGCCACTTTCGTGGCGAGTCACGTTTTTCAGTTTCTTTCCTGCGTCAGTAATAATTTTTCCATCCGCTGACTCATATTCAATTATTGCGGTTGGCTGCCCACTACTTAGCCACCATAAAGGGCAGTCAATTTTGGGGTGGGAATGTTTAGTAGTAGAAATCAAAAAATGCTTAGCTAGAAGCTTTCCGGCACTAACCAAACTGCGGCTTAATAAAGCAGTTTGAGTGCATCTAACTCCAATGTCTAAGCTCAAAATTTCATTGACAACAGAGAGTAGATCAATTTGCTTTCTTTTCGAAGAAGAGTTTACTTTGGCTAACTTAAATCCAATATCAAAGCGAGTCGTATTTCCGTCTGAATGTAAGCGACGGACTACATGTTTGATATTAAATTGGTTTTCTGCTGTTCCTAACTGTTTTTTACCAATGGCATCAGGTAGTACGAGAGCAGAGGATGCGTCAATAAAAACCTCCTCTCCCGGCCATTCAATAACCCCGCCAGATTTTCTAGATGTTAGGATACCTGATGAACGAAGAAAGTCTTTTCCGGGCACGCCTAATGGAAGAGATGGGCTAGTTACTCGCCTGGTGTCTCCGTCAAGGAACTCTCGAAAATCTGCAAAAGGATGGGACACAATAACGAACATAGAGCTTCCAAATAAAAACCCCCCTAGCCGAGCATCGGGGGGGAGGGGAGCCTAATGGGCGCCAACTTGGCGCCCCTATCCTGGATGCACTGATCTTCGGATAAGGTCCTAGATTTCATCGGCAAAACGAGTCAGATGCTCCCTCTTACCCATGAATCCATTTGAATTTTAGCACAGCATGCAGGAAGTTTTATAGCTCCGGATATATGAAAAGTCTGGATTTTTTTAGAGACGCAGGTGTGTCCAGTAAATAAGTGCATCTTGATCTGAATAGATTCGTCTCAGGTGGTAACCTTGACTGTCATCGAGCGAAGGTTGCTTGCTTCGAAGCTTCATAACGCTGAGTATTTTAAGAGCTGCTTCAGAATTATGATTTATCTATTGCGCTCCGCTTAAGACCTGTTGCCTAAAGCAGAATAGCACTCGGACACGGTCAGGTTGCCCTAGTGCTATCGAAGTTTAAGGTTGTGAAAGAGAGGGGGCTGCATCGTGAGTTTCATGAGGTCTAGGCGCTGCCAAACTATATCAGTCAATCTATTTCCTGAGTTCGTACCGCCAGGGAGTTAGGCTTGAAAATTTTATTTCTCTGTTCTTCATTATCAGCTCGGAAGGGAATAAGTAATACTTTTCTTGCAGCAAAATGAAATAGTAGCGGGCACCGAAAACTATTTTTTCATCAGGGTCGGGGTGGGTTTTTCGGAAATTACATTCCGGATTACCATGTTCGTATAAAGAACCGGCATGCGTGAAAACAAAGTCAATTATATAGTCGTTTGGAGTGTATTTATATTTGTTGTGGAGGATATGTCTATATCTTTCTGGGCTTGTTGATATGTTTGTGAAGTTGTCCAGTGCTTCAACTTTTTCAGAGAAAATACTAGTACGACCAATCAAGGAATAAAGATAGGACAGCATGGAATTTTGATGGTACCAAGGGCGATCTTTAAAGCCATATGTAACATACTGGTAAATTAGTTCATTGATAATTTTGAATCTCTCAAGCTTGATGATGGTGCCGCTATAAGTTATCTCGTTTGCTTTATGGGATATCTTGTGATGGATTATTTTATTTCTCAGTGTCGAGCAAAAAGTATAGAGTTCAAGTAGAAATAAATCAAATATTTGCGAGTGATCAATTTTCTTTTCTAAGATTTTTATTTTTTTACTGAAAGAGGAGTCTGCGCATTCAAATCGTATGTCTACATGTAGATCTAAAAGATCAAAAAATATTGGGAATGCAACCATCTTGGCATAATTGTTTTCCATGTGACGTTGCCATGCAAAGCTTCCCACGCATTGAGTTTTATGTATTCTACGGCCACCTTTGTCATCAGTGGGCTCTTCAAAAAGAACATGTGTTCTATCAAAACCATTTAAAAATGAATTGCTGAGGATCGCCTGTGTGATGCGAGCATGTTCGGCGATAGATTCTTGATCTGACTTTTGGTTAGTCACGTTACCGTCCTTGAATGCGGGGTGACGAAGTAAAATTTAATCTAGCGTTTTAATAGAAACTCGATGTACAGTCTGTGCCGATTGCAAATTGTGTACTACAGTTTCTTTAATAAAATTGGCGCTAGCCTTGATTGTAGTGATTCTCGCTCATCGTTAAATTTTGGTCCACTATTCTCCGAACGCAACGTACAGCAGGCTGCCAGCATTCAGTGGTCGCCTCGACCGTGGCGTAATACCTAGGTCCAGGCCGTCTCTCAATGCCCCCACCCATCTCTCCCATTCATTAATCTCCTGGCGGTGAGCTCATGTACTTCAGTATCTCCCTCACGTCATCCCGCCAAGAATGTTGAGTGTTATCAGGGATCAAGGTCCCTGCGACCTGTGAGGGTTGTCCACTAACGCGGGACTGACGGCTCTTTACGACCGGGAGCTTGGGCATCTCATGATCTGGCCTCCTGAACACTTCCGAAGAAGTGGGCGGGTGGAGGCTGTGCTGGCTGACGAGACCTGCGCCGCGAGATCTGAGTCAAGTGAAGGCAGTGAAGCGATGACCGGGGCATGCCTGACTGTCAGTCAGGCGCAGTCCCATCCGTAGGCTGCGGCACCATCATCTGCATCGCTGTTGCTGGTGACTTCGGTGTTTGTCACGCCGATTGTCACGAAGGGGAATGCCGCAAAGCCCTGTACGAGTTGGGCTGCAGCAGCGGTAGGAGCGCCCGTCTCTTTCCGGGAGAAAGAGACGGGCGCAGGTTGGCGCAATGAAATGGCCAAGCGGATAGGTTGCTGCAGGGCAGATATGAAGGGGTATGAGTTGCCGCAGTGGGCACACTAGTAAAAGTAGGCATCCATCACATCGCTGTGACCGTGCGAGCCGCCGGACGCTAATCGCACTTTGGGAGAACCACCAGGGTGTGGCGTAGCCTTAAAGGTTCTGGCTACCTGGGTTGCTGTCAACGACAGCGCTTTGCCCGATCTTTTCTACGCCTGTGGATAATTTGGGTCAAGGCTCGAATTTTCGGGAATTCTGCGGCTGTGGATGAAATTATCCACCGGTGGAAATCAGTAGTTTTCCACAGACAGTTTGCGTGGGATTTAGATTTTTTAAATGAGGTCCATCCAAGCAGGGCGGCTTTGCAGCCCCGCTTGGATGGACCCGCGTAGAAGGGCGGACTGCGGTGATCTCATTGGCTTACCCACGTTTGGATGCGCCACGGCTATTTTGTAGGGCGGTAATGTTGTCGCCGACCGGGTGAGCGAATTCGTGGGGCGTCACATGCCCATGGCGGTTGGCGTCGATGTAGTTGCTCCACCACGCCATGATCAGCCTGCGCTGTTCGAGGAATTCGGCCTTGTGGATATAAGCGGCGCGCACGCGGTTGCGTTCCTTGTGACTCATTTGTCTTTCGATGGCAGCGTCGGTCCATAACCCGGACTCTAGTAGGGCGCTACAGGCCATGGTCCTGAATCCGTGGCCGCACACGTCCTTGCTGGTGTCATAGCCGACGTTGCGGAGCATGGTGTTCACTGTGTTCTCGGACATGGGCTTCCAGTACTTGTGGTCGCCCGGTAGCACCAACTCTGAAAAGCGACTGAAGCTGCGCAGGCGCTCCAGTATTTCGATGACCTGCGGCGATAACGGAACCATTTGAATGTCGCCGTTCATCTTGGTCCCGCGTGTGGAGTTGCGTACCCCTTCAATCGGTGCGCGAGTATCGGGGATTTCCCACATGGCGCGTTGGAGGTCGAACTCACTCCATCGAGCGAAGCGCAGCTCGCTGGAGCGGACGAATACATGCAACGTCAACAGGACGGCGAGGCGCGTCAGTTCGCGGCCGTTGTAGTTGTCGATACGGTGCAGCAGTTCGGGTAGGCGGTTGAGGGAGAGGGCCGGGCGATGGACTGTGCGCGGCGCGTGAATCGAGCCTGCCAGATCGAGGGCAGGATTCATGGTGATCTGCCGAGCCCTTTTGGCCCCGCGCATGATGGTGGATAAGTAGTTCTGTACCCTTAACGCCACATCCATGGTGCCGCGTTCCTTGATGCGCTGGGTGATCTCTAGCAGGTCGTGGGTATCGAGTTCGGCGATGGGACGTTGGCCGATCAGCGGGAAGACGTGGGTGCGCAGTCGGCTCATCACGGTTTTTGCGTGTCCTTCGGTCCAGCGACGGGACATGTCGGCGTGCCACTCCAGAGCAACGGTTTCGAAAAGCAGTGCCGCCCGTTGGGCTACGATCTTGGCCTTCTTCTTTTCTTCCATTGGGTCGAGGTTGTCGAGCAGCAACGCCTTGGCTTCGTCTCGCTTACGTCGTGCGACGGAAAGGGTAACGATGGGGTAATTGCCGATGATGAGCGTGCCTTCCTTGCCGCTGGGCTTGGTGTACTTCAAGCGCCAGGTCTTCACGCCATTGGGTTTGACGAAAAGGTACATGCCTCCGCCGTCGAACAGTTTGTAGGCGCGTTCGCGGGCTTTGGCCGTGCGGCATTGCAGGTCGCTGAGAGGGATCGCTAGACGTGGCATAGGGGTACGCGCTCCTGACCGGAAAATCGCAGTACCCCTAACATACCCTCGGGGAAGGGGGATTTTGTTGGATCCCGACAGAGGGTCCTGGAACGAAAAAACCCGCCAAAGGGCGGGTTTTCGGGGCTTCCAGAGCATTCAGTAGAATGCATTGGAGCCTAATGTGGTGCCGGCACCAGGAGTCGAACCCGGGACCTACTGATTACAAGTCAGTTGCTCTACCAACTGAGCTATACCGGCGTGTGGGCGACGATTATAGCGATTGGGTAGATCCTGTAAACCCCTGAATTCAGACTATTTTTGCATTCCGTAAAAATCAGGCCTGCGCAAATTTATGCGCAGCTTTTTTACCTCACGCGCGGTAAGGCATTTATGCAAGGCGTACGGTTGAGTCTGGGCTTTCGGGACCCTGCAGTTATTCACTCGGCCAGCCCAATATTCGTCGGTTATGTCCTTTTGGTTGGCAGCTTATGCACAACTGAGGGGCGCTAGGACTGCTTGGGCGAGGTTTTGTGAAGCCATTCTCATCTTGTTCGCAAATCCCTGTTTTACCGGTTTTTATTTATGTGAACAAAAAATGACCAGTGTTGTTAAGTCGACGAAACATGCGCAGATATTGGATCCACGGAAAATCCATCAACAGAGTTATCCACAGGCTGTAACGTTTTGAGCGCGTTCGGCGAGCAGCAGTAAGTTTCGCGGTGTGAGTGAGGCGTCGCAAAAGGTGCCGAGGCGTACGACGTATCCCTGTTCTGCGAGGAAAAGCGCCCGATCCAGATTCAGCCATAGCTCCAGCGGTCGTCGGAACAAACCGCGAAGCAATTCCAGGTTGCGCACTTCGGCCAACCGCTGCCAACCGGCGACTTCGAGTGCGGGCCAATCTGTCGAGCCGACTGTGGATAACTCCTTCAGTGCTGCTAGATCAAGACAATAGTCCGCAAACGGTTTATCCAGCCAGGCGCTGGGCAGGGAGGGCGTTGGCAGGTATTCATCGACGCCGCGCACTTGTCGTTGCAGCAGGTCGAAAGCCAGGCGACGAGCCATCGAGGTGTCGCGCTGACGTCGGACGCGCGCACCGGCGGTGACGGTTTCGCTCATCGGCAACGCCAGATCTTCCAGCGACAGGTGTAGGAGTGATGCCGATCCTGCGCAGGACAAGGCCTGATATTCGTTACGACTGATGCGGTTGTAGCAGCAGGGCGCGATCGCCATTTGCCGGCAACCTGCGGCACTGGCCAGTTGCATCAAGCGCACATGAAGATCACCGCACGCGTGGAGGGCGACGGGGGTGTGCGCGGCGTTCAATACGGCCGGGGCGTCTGCCGCGAGTACATCCTGTTCGACATGCAAAGCGTGCATATGATGACGCTGACTCAAGGCCTGACCGCTGGCGACCAGCACCGGATCGTATTCAACGCAAGTCAATTGTTGCCCGGCACCCAACAGGCGCCGTCCCAGATGCCCTTTGCCGGAGCACCAGTCCAGCCAATGCGTCGGCTGCGGGGCAAAGGACAAGCGACCGGCAAATGTCTCGATCTGCTGCCACTTGCGCCCGGGCACATCGACATTCAAGCGATGCCCGGCAGCCTTAAACGCATGCCCCGGCAACTCACCGACCGCACTCAACTCTGCCGACAACTTTGCCAATGAAGCGAACGGCTCTGGCGCATCGACAAGATCAGCAGGATGGTTATGCGCGCGTTCTGCATCTTCCAGCGACCGCCCGCGTAGCCACGCAGACAACTCCGGGTAGGACGCTTCCCATGGAAGTTGTAGGTGAGTGAACGGCCGAGGTTTCCATAGCGCCTGATGCTTAATCAAAAAAGCATCCAGCGCGGTGAAGCGGGCGAGTAGGGCCTCGCCCGTCAGCACGTTGGAAGTATCAGCGGCCTTGGCAGGCATCGACGCGCAGCCAGCGTTCCAGCAGCTTGAAGCCGCGTACCAGCACGTAAGCCATGACCAGATAGAACACACCGGCGGCGAAGAATATCTCAACCGGCAGATAAGTGCGGGCGATGATTGTGCGGGCCATGCCGGTCAGTTCCAGCAGGGTCACGGTGCTGGCCAGAGCGCTGGCCTTAAGCATCAGGATCACTTCGTTACTGTAGGCCGGCAGGCCGATGCGCGCGGCACGGGGCAGGATGATGTAGAACATCGCTTTGGGCCTGGACATGCCCAAGGCCCGCGCAGCTTCGATTTCACCGGGTGGAATTGCCTGAATGGCACCGCGCAGAATCTCGGCGATGTACGCCGCCGTGTGCAAGGTCATGGTCACGGTCGCGCACCAGAACGGATCGCGCAGGTAGGGCCACAACGCGCTTTCACGCACCGCGTCGAACTGCGCCAGGCCGTAATAGACCAGGAACAGCTGCACCAGCAGCGGCGTGCCGCGGAAAAAGAAGATGTAGGCGTAAGGCAGCGAGCGCACGTACCAGCGCTTCGAAGAGCGCGCGATGCCCAGCGGAATGGCGAGCAGCAGGCCGGCAATGACCGCGATGGCGACCAGTTCCAGCGTCAGGGTCGCGCCCTGTGCCAGTTTTGGCAGCCACTTGATGATGACTTCCCAGTTCATTGCGCGCTCCTCGCAAAGCCGCGAGCGGCGCGTTTTTCCAGCAAGTGCATGCCGGTCATCGCCAGCACTGTCAGGCCGAGGTACATGATTGCCGCGACCATATAGAAGGTGAACGGTTGTTTCGACACGGTCACACCAATCTGGGCGTGACGCATGATTTCCTCGAGACCGATCACTGAAACCAGCGCGGTGTCTTTCATCAGGATCATGAACAGGTTGCCCAGGCCTGGCAGGGCGATGCGCCACATCTGCGGCATGATCAACCGGGTGAAAATCCGCCACTTCGACAGGCCCAGGGCCTGGCCGGCTTCACGGTGGCCCTTGGGAATGGCCAGCAGGGCGCCACGAAACACTTCCGTGGCGTACGCGCCGAAGCACAGACCCAGTGCGATCACACCGGCGGCAAAGGCGTTGAGTTGCAGGTCGGGGTTGCCGAAGTACTCACCGAGGGCGCGCATCAGGTTGACCGTACCGAAGTAGATCAACAGCACCCAGAGCAATTCCGGGACGCCGCGTACCAGCGTCGAATAAGTGCCGCCAAGCCATTGCAGCGGCTTGTACGGGGAAGTCTTGGCCAAGGCGCCGAGCAGGCCGAGCACCAGGCCCAGGCACAGGGCGGTGAGGGCCAGTTGGACGGTCATCAGCGCGCCAGCGGCGAGCGCCGGGCCGAATCCGTAGAGGTCGATAATCATGGGTTTCTGTTCAAATTGCGGCAGGCAAAGTCGGGAGCCGGTGCCGCTTGATCACGGCGCCGGTCCCACAGGTCAGATCAATAGATGCTGAACGGGAAGTACTTGTCGTTGATTTTCTTGTAGGTACCGTCAGCGACGATTTCCTTCAGCGCGGCGTTCAGCTTGTTGCGCAGTTCGTTGTCACCCTTGCGCACGGCGATGCCGATCTTGTCGCTTTCCACTACCGGGTCGCCCTTGAACTCGTAGTTCTTGCCGGCGTCGGTTTTCAGCCAGTCGTAGTTGGCGTACTTGTCGGCGAGGATCGCGTCGACACGGCCGGAGGTCAGGTCGAGGTAGGCGTTTTCCTGGGTGTCGTAGAGGCTGACCTTGATATCGTCACCGTAGGTGTCTTCCAGCCAGGTGCCGGCCAGCGTTGCGCGCTGGGTGCCGATGGTCTTGCCCTTGAGCGAGTCCTTGTCGGTTTTGAAGTCGACGTTCTTCGGCGCGATGAACTGCAATTTGTTCGAGTAGTACGGGTCGGTAAAGTCCACCGCGGCTTTGCGCTCTTCGGTGATCGACAGCGAGGAAATCAGGAAATCGAACTTCTTCGCGTTCAGCGCCGGAATGATGCCGTCCCAGTCAGAGGTGACGACGGAGCATTCGGCTTTCATCTTCGCGCACAGGGCGTCGCCGATTTCCTTGTCGAAGCCGACCACCTGGCCGCTGGCGTCTTTATTGTTGAACGGCGGGTAGGCCGCTTCGATGCCCATCTTCAGGGTTTCAGCCATGGCACCGGCGCTGAACGCGAGGGTGACGGCGGCGGCCAGGAAGACCTTTTTGAAATTCTGCATGCATGTTGCTCCGTTAGCGGTTGCTGGACATGAATTGTTTGCAGCGCGCCGAAAGCGGGTTGTCGAACACCTGCTGTGGCGATCCTTGCTCTTCTATAAGGCCCTGATGAAGGAACACCACTTCGCTGGAGACCTGGCGGGCGAAGCCCATTTCGTGGGTCACGAGCAGCATGGTGCGGCCTTCTTCGGCCAATGCGCGGATGACACTAAGTACTTCCTGAACCATTTCCGGGTCAAGCGCGGAGGTGGGTTCGTCGAACAGGATCACCTTCGGCTGCATTGCCAGCGTGCGGGCGATGGCGGCGCGTTGTTGCTGGCCGCCGGACAATTGCGCCGGGTAGGCGTGGCGCTTGTCAGCGATGCCGACCTTGGCCAGCAACGCTTCGGCGACTTCGATGGCCTCGGCCTTGCTCTGGCCGAGCACGCGGCGCGGGGCCTCGATGACGTTGTCGAGGACGCTCATGTGCGGCCATAGATTAAAGTTTTGAAATACAAAACCAATCTCCGAGCGCAGGCGATTGATCTGTTTGCCGTCGGCGGCGACCAGTTCGCCGTTCTTCGCGGCTTTGAGCTTGAGTTCTTCACCGGCCACGAGGATCTGGCCCTGATGCGGGTTTTCCAACAGGTTGATGCAGCGCAGGAACGTGGACTTGCCGGAACCGGAAGAGCCGAGGATCGAGATCACGTCGCCGTCGCGGGCGGTCAGCGAGATGCCTTTGAGCACCTCCAGC
>Ga0308168_1000540_pt1 | contig 44950 bp, 36 predicted proteins | sample PhyCR2_FD_202133 | JGI IMG/M metagenome (GOLD analysis project Ga0308168, IMG submission 202133) | Phyllosphere microbial communities from UC Gill Tract Community Farm, Albany, California, United States - DLSLRC.R2 | ecosystem: Host-associated > Plants > Phyllosphere > Unclassified | place: USA...
CGACGCCCGGCAAATCATGAACCAGCGGAATCTCCAGACGGTTGAGCAGCTCCGCTGCGCCGACACCCGAACGTTGCAGAATTTGCGGTGACGCAATCGCGCCGCTGCACAGCAACACTTCACGTTTTGCTTTCGCCGTTTTAGCGTTGTAGTCGTCACCGTGGAAATAGCTGACGCCCGTGGCACGCTTGCCTTCAAACAGAATTCTGTCGGTCAGCGCGTGCGTCACGATGGTCAGATTGGCTCGCGGTTTGGCCTGATCCAGATACCCGCGCGCTGTACTTGCACGACGGCCTTTCGGTGTAACGGTTCTGTCCATCGGACCAAAACCTTCCTGCTGATAACCGTTCAGGTCGTCGGTACGCGGATACCCTGCCTGCACACCGGCTTCAATCATCGCGTGGAACAGCGGGTTATTGCCTTTTTTCGGCGTCGCCACACTGACCGGTCCGTCGCCACCGTGAAAATCATTCGGACCGATATCGCGGGTTTCGGCTTTGCGGAAATAAGGCAGGCAGTCCAGATAACTCCAGTCTTCCAGACCCGGCGCTTTCGCCCAGTTATCGAAATCCATCGCGTTACCGCGGATGTAACACATACCGTTAATCAGCGAAGAACCGCCCAGACCTTTACCGCGCCCGCATTCCATACGGCGGTTATTCATATGCGGTTCCGGGTCGGTTTCATACGCCCAGTTGTAACGACGCCCCTGTAACGGGAACGCCAGCGCAGCAGGCATCTGTGTGCGGAAATCCAGACGATAATCCGGGCCGCCCGCTTCCAGCAGCAACACGCTGACATTGCTGTCTTCGGTCAGCCGGGTGGCGAGAACGTTGCCGGCAGAACCGGCACCAATAATGATGTAATCGTAATCCATTAAAATCTCCTCTGTCGCGGCGGATTAAAAGACTGAGCTGAATTCGCCCAGTTCGACCTGCACGGATTTGATTTGGGTGTAATGCTCAAGCGTGGTGACGCCGTTTTCACGACCAACGCCGGAGTGCTTATAGCCGCCGACCGGCATTTCTGCCGCCGATTCGCCCCACGTATTGACCCAGCAAATCCCGGCTTCGAGTTTGTGAATAACACGATGCGCACGGTTGAGATCCTGCGTCACCAGCCCGGCAGCCAGACCGTATTCGGTATCGTTGGCGCGGCGGATCACTTCCTCTTCACTTTCATACGTCAGAATGCTCATCACCGGTCCGAAGATTTCTTCACGGACAATCAGCATGTCATCGCGGCAGTCGGTAAATACTGTCGGGGCGACATAAGCGCCTTTCGCGTATTCGCCGGAAGTCACGCGTTCGCCGCCGGTCAGTAACGTCGCGCCTTCACGCTTGCCGCTGTCGATGTAACGCAGCACGGATTCCATGTGTGCGAAACTGACCAGCGGGCCGAAATTGACGTTTTCGTCAGTTGGATCGCCCAGACGGATACGCTTCACGCGTTCCAGAACTTTAGCTTCAAACGCTTTGTGCAGTGCTTTTGGCACAAACACGCGAGTGCCGTTGGTACACACCTGGCCGGAGCTGTAGAAGTTCGCCATCATGGCGATGTCAGCCGCTTTATCGAGATCCGCGTCTTCAAAGATGATCAGCGGAGATTTGCCGCCCAGTTCCATCGTCACTTCTTTCAGCGTGGACGCCGACGCGCTGGCCATTACTTTCTTGCCAGTTTTAATGCCGCCGGTGAACGAAACTTTGGCGATATCAGGATGATCGGTTAACGCCTGGCCGACGCTGGCTGCACCGGTGACTACGCTGAACACGCCGTCCGGCACGCCCGCTTCGGTGTAGATTTCCGCCAGTTTCAGTGCGGTCAGCGAGGTGTTTTCGCTCGGTTTGAACACCATCGCGTTTCCTGCCGCCAGCGCAGGTGCGGATTTCCACAGCGCAATCTGAATCGGGTAGTTCCATGCGCCGATACCTGCGACCACGCCCAGCGGCTCGCGGCGGGTATACACGAAGGAAGAATCGCGCAGCGGAATTTGCTGGCCTTCGATGGCAGGGATCAGCCCGGCGTAATATTCCAGCACATCCGCGCCGGTGACGATATCCACCGCCAGCGTTTCCGACAGCGGCTTGCCGGTATCGGCGGTTTCGATAGCCGCCAGTTCGTCGTTGCGTTCACGCAGAATATCCACGGCGCGGCGCAGAATACGTGCGCGGCTCATGGCCGTCATTGCCGCCCAGACTTTCTGGCCTTTCTGCGCGGATTTCACCGCCAGATCGACATCGGCGTGCGTGGCGGATGGCAGCGTGGCAATCACGTCGCCATTGGCCGGGTTCACTGCATCGAAGGTTTCATCACCGGTACTGTCCTGAAAACGTCCGTTGATATAAAGTTTTTGCGTGCCGTAGCGGGACATAAATCTCTCCTCGGTCTGTGCGGTCTGAAGGTTTTCTGCCTGGCTCATGTGAGCTGCGATTCGATGTGGCGGCGGGTGATTTGCATCGCCTCGGCGCGGTTAAATTCTTTACCGCTAAGTGCGCCGCGCAGCCACAGGCCGTCAATCAGTGCGGCGGTGCTTTGTGCCGCCAGACGTGCCTCACTTTTGGGCAGAAAACGTCTGAATTCAGAACATAAGTTTGAATAGAGCCGGCGGCTGTTGACCTGTTGCAGACGGTACAACTGCGGGTGATGCATGCTGCTCGCCCAGAAGGCCAGCCAGGTTTTCATCGCCGCGCTGTTGGTCTGACTGTCGTCAAAATTGGCTTCTGCAATCGCATGCAGTCGCGCCGTCGGTGCAGTATCTGTCAGCTGCGCTAACCGCAACTGCACCCCTTCCCCCAAATGACTGAGCAAATAACGCATGGTCGCTTCCAGCAGCCCATTCTTGTCACGAAAGTAGTGACTGATGATGCCGTTGGAAACGCCTGCACGGCGTGCGATCTGCGAAATCGACGCATCGTGCATCCCGACTTCGTTGACCGCCGCCAGGGTTGCCTCAATCAATTGCTGCCTTCTTATCGGCTGCATTCCTACTTTGGGCATGGTTCCGGCTCCTGAAAATGAGCGGGTTGAAACGCGCTTAAAAACCGTTTTTTTACGCTTTCGTACAACCTTGTTAACGCTCTTACGCCACCTATTTAACTTTTTTTTGATTGAACGTTCAATTAAAAATGCATATATTTTATTACCAATACGTTAGTAATTTGTATGAATTTTGGAGTTGGTAAGAAGCCAATTTATTGAAAAACAGTGATTAATTAGCAAGACAGGGGAAAAAATGGCAATTGCCGATACGACCGATAAACAGAGCGAAAAACCTCGCGACCAGCTCAACAAGGTGGTGTTCTTCACCTCCGCAGGTTTAATTTTAGCCTTCACATTAATGACCATTTTCTTCACCGATTTATCGGGAAAATGGATCAGCCTGACCCTCAACTGGGTGTCTGCTACATTTGGCTGGTATTACATGCTGGCGGCGACGCTGTACATCGTGTTTGTAGTGTTCATAGCCTGCTCGCGCTTCGGCTCGATCAAACTGGGCCCTGAACAATCCAAACCCGAATTCAGCATGATGAGCTGGGCGGCCATGTTATTTGCCGCCGGGATCGGCATCGACCTGATGTTTTTCTCGGTCGCCGAACCGGTGACGCAGTACATGCTGCCGCCGGAAGGTAACGGCCAGACGCTGGAAGCCGCACGACAGGCAATGACCTGGACGCTGTTCCACTACGGCCTGACCGGCTGGGCAATGTATGCGCTGATGGGGATCGCGCTGGGCTATTTCAGCTACCGCTATAACCTGCCACTGACCATCCGTTCGGCGCTGTACCCGATTTTCGGCAAACGCATCAACGGCCCGATCGGTCACAGCGTGGATATTGCCGCCGTCGTCGGCACCATTTTTGGTATCGCGACAACGCTCGGTATTGGCGTGGTGCAGCTCAATTACGGGCTGAAAGTGCTGTTCCATATTCCGGAAAACCTGACCGTTCAGGCCGCCCTGATCCTGCTTTCGGTGATCATGGCGACGGTATCGGTCACGTCTGGCGTGAATAAAGGCATCCGAATTCTGTCGGAACTCAACGTGCTGCTGGCGCTGGGGCTGATCCTGTTCCTGCTGTTCTTTGGCAATACCGAATTCCTGCTCAATGCGCTGGTGCTCAACATCGGGGATTACATCAACCGCTTTATGGGCATGACGCTCAATACCTTTGCGTTTGATCGCCCGACGGAATGGATGAACAGCTGGACCCTGTTCTTCTGGGCATGGTGGGTGGCCTGGTCGCCGTTTGTCGGCCTGTTCCTGGCGCGTATTTCACGCGGGCGCACCATCCGTCAGTTCGTGCTCGGCACGCTGATCATTCCGTTTGTTTTCACCCTGTTGTGGCTGTCGATTTTCGGTAACAGTGCGCTGTATCAGATCCTGCACGGCAATCTGGATTTCGCCAACGAAGTGATTGCGCACCCTGAGCGCGGCGTTTACAGCCTGCTGGCGCAGTATCCCGGCTTTACGCTGAGTGCTTCTGTCGCCACCATCACCGGCCTGCTGTTTTATGTCACCTCGGCGGATTCCGGTTCACTGGTGCTGGGTAACTTCACCTCAAAACTGGCGGACATTAATAACGATGCGCCGAACTGGCTGCGGATTTTCTGGTCAGTCACCATCGGCGTGCTGACGCTGGGGATGCTGATGACCGACGGGGTTTCCGCGCTGCAAAACACCACGGTGATTATGGGGCTGCCGTTCAGCTTTGTGATTTTCTTCATCATGGCCGGATTGTATAAATCGCTGCGGCTGGAAGATTACCGCCGCGCCAGCACCCAGCAAAATCTGGCACCGATGCCTTCAACCAGCGACGCGGCGCTGAACTGGAAACAGCGTCTGTCACGGGTGATGAACTATCCGGGCACGCGCCATACGCAGAAAATGATGGATACCGTCTGCCGTCCGGCGATGCAGGAAGTGGCGCAGGAACTGGAACTGCGCGGGGCGAAAGTGACGTTCAACGAACATGAGCCACAGGAAGACGAGAAAATCGGGCCGCTGGAATTGCAGGTGGCGCTGGGCGAAGAACAGAACTTTGTGTATCAGATCTGGCCGGTGCGTTATGCCGTCCCTGCCTTTACCTATCGCGCACGTGCGGGTAAATCGAATTATTACCGTCTGGAAACCTTCCTGCTGGAAGGTACGCAGGGCAATGACCTGATGGACTTCACCAAACATCAGGTAATCAATGACATTCTGGATCAGTACGAACGTCATCTGAACTTCCTGCACATTAACCGCGAAGCGCCGGGGAATACCCTGACCTTCCCGGAACAGCCGGTTTAACCTGAGCTCAAAAAAACCCGCGTAATGCGTAGCGACAGAATTTATTTAGTAACAATCTTCACCATAAAGGGGCCGGATTATTCCGGCCTTTTTTTATTTTTAATCAATAATCCCCCTGTTACAGAATTTTCATGCTGTACAAAAATTGACGATAATTTGACTTAGGGATAGTTTAATTCCACTGCGGAAGCAGCAGGTCAGCCAGCATGTATCGCGCTGGCTCTCTCTTTAAAATGGAGTTTAAAACTATGGCTATACCAGCTTATCTATGGCTCAAAGACGACGGCGGCGCGGATATTCGCGGCTCTGTCGACGTTGCGGGCCGTGAAAGCAGTATCGAGATCCTCGGCCTGAATCATGGCGTCAGTATTCAAACCGACAACGCCACGGGAAAGGCTACAGCGACCCGCGAACACGCCCCTTATCTTTTCAGCAAAGAGATCGACGCTTCCAGCCCCTATCTGTACAAGGCCGTGACCACAGGCCAGAAGCTGAAATCCGCTGAGGTTAAATTTTATCGCATTAATGACGCGGGTCAGGAAGTGGAATACTTCAGCGCCATGATGGAGGATGTAATGGTCGTAACGGTTGGGCCGATGATGTATGACGTCAAATCCCAGTACGGCGAAGCCAGAAATCATCTTGAAATGATTGAGCTTGTTTACGAAAAAATCACCTGGCGTTATGTGGATGGAAATATTATCCACTCAGACAGCTGGAACGAACGCGCGACGGCATAAGGGATTATTACCTATGGCATGGAAATATGAGCAAAGCACAGGCAGGTTGTACTATGGCAGCGAACTGGTCGAGACCGGCTACTCCGGTAGCCTGACTAATAAAAATAACCCTGACCGCCAGCAGGTTAAAGGGATGGGGCCGCTCCCCCGTGGTACTTATCGCATCGCGGGCCATTCTCGTTCAAAAGGCCCCGCCACCATTATTCTGGAGCAAACTTCTGGGGATTCCTTTGGTCGTACTGCCTTCCGTATTCATGGCGAACGCGTGAACAAGCCTGCGGGATTCGCCTCTGAAGGTTGTATCATAATGTCCCCAGCGACACGCTGGCGGATAATCAGCGTAGGCGGAACGCTGGAGGTCGTCAGATGAGGCGGTTAATCCTGCTGCTTTTGCTGTCAGGTATGGCGGCCAGTTCAATGGCTGCCACCATCAACTGGCCCGACGCTTTGAAGGGAATTGCAGCCGGAGAACAGTACTGGCTTGATAAGGCCCCCGAACTCGCCAAAGTTGCGAACGTGCAGCAGTCGCAAGCGCTCGAGGACGCTTTATCGTCTGCGCTGTCGAGTAACACCGAAGGCGCGCTGAAGGCTCTGGTCGTGCTGGATTCCCGGGACTGGCCTCATTTCGTTGGGACAGACCTCGTTTGCATGGGACCCATTAACAAACAATCGGCTGAGATAGAGACCTTTTATCAGCGAACCCGTCTGGCCCTGCTGAGGACAGACAAAGGAGCAACCTGTCTGTGGATCCTCGAAGCGACATACGAGGAATGGAAAGCAGACAACGCCCGCAAGGCTAAGTAATATTACCTCCTGTAGTACAAAGCCCGGTCGGGTGACCGGGCCGGGAATGATGATTACCCGCAGACAGGCATGTTGAGTTTTTCCGCCCGGTGTACGTCAGTGCTTTTCACCCCGGCGTTAGCCAGTTTTTCTTCCGCTTCTTCGAGGTCTTCCTCATCGATTTCCAGCGATTCTTGATCCTGCCCCTCACAAGGGGTCAGCGCCAGTTCCACCAGGATCGGGAAATGATCCGACCCCATAAACCCAAGACGCTGAAGACTGACCAGCGTGAAATCTTTGCTATGGAAAACGTGATCCAGCGGCCAGCGCAGGAAAGGATAACTGGCGTGGAAAGTATTGAACATACCCCGGCCACGGCGCGGATCGAGCAGGCCGCTGACTTTCATAAACAGGCGCGTGGTGCGCGACCATGCCACATCATTCAGGTCACCGGTCACAATCGTCGGATAGGTCGCTTTCGCCGCCGTATGACCGACAGCAACCAGCTCGCCATCGCGGTCAGTGGATTCGTCGGCTTCCGTCGGGCTTGGCGGCATCGGGTGCAGGCAGTGCATCACCACCTGTTCGCCGGAAGGCAGTTCGGCGCGAAAATGCATCGACGGAATATCGTCTGCCACCAGAAATTGAATTTTTGCCGAATGCATCGGCAGACGGGAATAGACGTGCATTCCGTAGAGATTATCCAGCGGGCAACGCAGGCTGTGCGGGTAATCCGCGTCCAGCACCGCCATCTGGTCTTCCCACCACTGATCTGTTTCCAGCAACACCAGAATATCCGGCTGATGCTCGCGTATTTGTGCAATCAGCGCGCCGGCTTTGCGGTTGGTGGTCAGCACGTTGCTGTTCATGATTTTGATACGTGAATGACTGCCGGAGACGGTTTTCTTCACCTGCACCCGGTAAAAGGGGGTGTAAGGCAAAATCCACCAGCTCTGATAGGCCATACAAGCCACCGTTAAAATAATGATTGTGGTGGAAATTCCGTCGCTTAACGGCATGATCATCAGCTCGGTCAGCAGAAATAGCAGACACAACGTCGCCATCTGCAAACGCGGGAAATCCCAGACCCGTACCCACCAGCGCTGATTGCGGGAAAAAGGCAGCAGCGTCAGCAAGGTCATGATGACCGTCAGGACACAAAGGGTAATTCGAAAAGCATGCATCGGTTATCGACCCTGATAAAAAAATAGCAGAAGAGAAACTCTCAATACCTTGTTAACCGATTGTGACTTAAAAAACGGAGGGCGACCAGAAGGATGTCACCGCCCTTTCCATTGTTCCGAAAAAGGCGGCATTTTTAGCGGTAATTATTTTGCAGCGGCGGCCTGATCAGGCACATGACACCAGTTGTGTTGCTCGACAATCCCGCCATTTGGCGAGGTGTAACCGATACAGCCCAGAAGGGTGTCGTACAGTTTTTCATGGAAAGCCGGTTTCTTTTCAGCGGCCATTTTCTGCAACTGTTCGAAGCCCGCTTTGTTCTGGTCGTTTGACAGGAATTTGTCTGACGCCCAGACCATGATCGGCACAGTACGTTGCTCAATCGGCGCATGATCCCGCGGTGTGCCGTGGAAATGCATACTTTTGGAAATCGACTCACCGTGATCGGAGGCATAAAACACAATCGCATTCTTGTCGCGCAGCTGATCAAACACCTGCGACAGGAAATAGTCGGTATACAACAGCGAGTTGTCGTAAGCGTTGATCATCTCTTCCGTAGAACAGGAATCATCAATACCCATGCATTCCGGTTTATATTTGGCGAAAGAACGCGGATAACGGTCGGAGTAAAGATAATGCGAGCCTTTGGTGTGCAGAATAATCAGGTGCTTACCCTGCGGATGATTGTTCATCGAATCTTTCATTTCATTGATGAGCAGCATGTCATCCACCGGCTTACCGGCATTACGCTTCTCAGAGGCAATGTTTTCACGCAGTGAATAATCGTCAGCACGGGTTTTATTGTAGAACCAGGCTTCGCTTTGCATGGAATAAAGCTCAGAGCTCCAGCCATTGCTTTTCAGAACGGAAAACACGTTAGCTTCTTTCAGGGTGCGCTGCGGTTCTTCAGAGGCTCCGCCCTCGCGCACAAACATGCAGCGCAGGGAAAGTTTGGTGGCGGTATCACAGGAATAGCCCTGCAACGCGACCAGGTTTTTCTCTTTGTCGAGATTCGGCGTGTTGTCACGGTCGTAGCCGTACAGACCCATATGGTCACGACGCGCACTTTCGCCGATCACAAACACCACATACATATCTTTGGCATCAGCCGGTGCGGTGTAAGTGAAATGTTTGGCCGGATCGAACAGGTTTTTATTGTCTTCAGCTTTGCTGTAGCTGCTGTAAGTGTATAAACCAAGCGCTGAAAGCCAGTTAGACGGCGAATACGTACCAGCCACCACGCCACCATAACTCGCCATCATGCGGTTATTGACGATGTCGTGACGATCCTGCACTTTGCCCATCAGACGCAGCGGCATATAACAAATCAGCCCGGAAACCGCGAGCAGCACGGTTCTCACCGCCAGATTTTTAAAGGTGGTTTGTCTGAGCGCCGCACCCGGCATTTTGCTCAGCCACAACAGCAGGACTGGGATCAGGCTGACCAGAACCGTCCAGGCGATGAAGTGCGTTCCGACAGATTCTTTCGATAGATCAATGGAGTCCGATGCCAGCGCCGCCGCCAAAATACCGTAACCGATATCGACGTTGAACAGGATCATGTAATAGCTGGCGGCAGCGGAGGAAATAACAATGGCCGTCATCAGCACACGGAAAACGGTTTTTCCGGTATAAGACAGCAACATACAAAGGAAATAGACCAGCGCGAAACAGGCGATCGCTTCAACAGCAATGGACAACGCATTGTCATAATGCAGCTGCTCGAAACGACGGAAGAAGATCGGAAGGTTCAGTAAAATCCCAAGATAAAGTGCAATGAACAAAGAGATGCTCTGTTGCGAAAGTGTTCGTAATTTATGCATTAGAAATAAATGGCTCTTTTGTGAGTCTGTTTACGTCGTAAAGACCGCTCGTACCGGAGGATGGAACCTGCTCCTTAGGACAATTCAGACCCCGGAACGCCTATAATCGTTCAAAGTCATTGGTGACTTCCAATGTGATAATGTTACAAAATTAACGAATTGCTTATGTTTCAAAGCCATAGAAATGTGGGTTTCATACTTTTCCGACTCATTTTTTGAATCTGTTGAGCAATTATTAAGAATCTTTGTGACCCGCATCAGGAAAGGACAGCGTGAAACGCGTCTCTCCCTGCGCTGAACTTTCAACACTGACACTGCCCTGATGCAGCGCCATAATGGCCTGAACAATCGATAAACCGAGCCCGCTCGAACTGCCACCTTCACTGCGCGACGCATCCGCACGATAGAAACGGTCGAAAAGTTTTCCGAGCTTATCTGCCGGTATCGGATCGCCCTGACTGATAACGTGAATATCCATGCCTTTATCATGAGGTTCGGCGCGCAATACCACTTCGGTTCCTTCACGGCCATAACGCACCGCATTGGCAACCAGATTGCTCAGCGCACGCTGGAACAAAATAGCATCCGCGTGTAATACACCGCGCCCATCGCCATGCAGGGTCATTTCCCGCTCTTCTGCCAGCCCTTCAAAATATTCCTGGATACGCGTAATTTCTGATGAAACATCAATGCTGGTTATGGTGAGAACCGACCGCGCATCCGAAGCACGCGCCAGGAACAGGATGTTTTCGACCATGCGCGAGATGCGTTCCAGTTCTTCCATATTGTTAGCAAGCAGTGTTTCATATTCTTCGACCGTGCGTGGCTGATACAACGCCACCTGACAATGCCCCATCAGCGCGCCCACCGGCGTGCGGATTTCATGGGCCAGATCAGCGGAAAACTGCGTCAGGCGCTGATAACCTTCCGCCAGCCTTTCCAGCATATCGTTGAAAGAAAGGATGAGTTGCTGTAATTCCTGCGGCGCTTTGTCGGTACTCAGGCGCGTCGATAAGCTGGCCGGATGGATTTGCGTCGCTTCACGCGCCATATTGCGCAGCGGCCTCAACCCGCGGCGGATGACCAGATAACCCAGTGCGGCAATCAGCACATACGAAAACAACACTGCGCCGATAATTTCCCAGCGGAAGGTTTCTAACAGGCGCGATTCTTCGGTCATGAAATGGCCTGCGGTAATTTCTACCGTGCGTCCGTCCTGAATTTTTACCGCAGCACGGGCAAAACGCACCGGCGTGCCATCTGGCGCCTTTTGCCCGTAAACCGTTTTCAGTGTCAGCGGCTGCCCTTCGGGTACCGCGGCAAACGGCGGCAAAACAAGATGTGAAGGATTGACGTTGATTAACGGCGGCTCGCCGGAAAGGCTGAAGGTCAGAATATCGCGCTCATTGCCGAGCATATTTTCAAACAGGCCGGGATTGCGGCTCAGCTGTGACAGCGGGAATTCATTCGCCAGCAGATGGCGAAAATACTGCACGCGCCCGCTGACCTGATAATCCGCGCGGCGCACCAGTTCTTTGTCCATCGAATAGTAGAGATAAAAGCCCACGGCACTGACCACCAGCGAGGCCAGCAGAGCAAAAAGTAATGTGGCGCGCAGCGTCAGCGACATGGCCCGTGCAGGCTTTTTAGCGGAAGTTAAATCAGTCATTGCGCACTTCACAGACGTAGCCGATGCCGCGCACGGTGTGGATCAGTTTCAGCTCAAAGCCACGGTCAACTTTGGCGCGCAGACGCTTAATGGCGACATCCACCACATTGGTGTCACTGTCGAAATTCATATCCCATACCTGCGAGGCGATCATGGTGCGCGACAGCACTTCGCCTTCGCGACGCATCAGCAGTTGCAACAACATGAATTCTTTATTGGTCAGCGCGATGGTCTGATCCTGACGGGTTACGCGACGGCGCAGCACATCAAGATGCAGGTCAGCGACCGAGTATATATCCGGCTCACGCGCTGCAGGACGGCGCAGCAACGTGCGGATACGCAATACCAGTTCGGTAAAGGAAAACGGTTTGATCAGATAATCGTCAGCGCCCAGTTCCAGCCCGTGGATGCGATCCTGCACTTCATCACGTGCGGTGAGAAACAGCACCGGCACGTCGCTTTTCTTGCGCAGAACTTCCATCACCTGCCAGCCATCGAGGCCGGGCAGCATGACATCGAGGATCACCGTGTCATAGCCCTCTTCCAGCGCCAGAAACAGGCCATCGGCCCCGTTACGCGCCAGATCGACGCTGTAACCGGCTTCGGTCAGCCCTTTTTTCAGGTAATCGCCCGTACTGACATCGTCTTCAATCACCAGTATCCGCATTCAGGCCCTCAGCGCCGCAATACCATTCTCCCAAAGAATGATTCATGGGGAAGTTTATCAGTTTCGCCAGACACCTTTGATGACAATTTTGTCATCAATTTGTCATCAGCCAATCCCGGTTTATCGTCCACTCTTAAGGAAGCTATTCATCACTGGCAGGGTCAGTGATTCTTCTAACCAAATGAAATAACGCCGGAAACTGGAGAGTTAATAATGAATACCACCAAACGTCTTGCGGGTCTGTTACTGGGTTCACTGCTGATGAGCAGCACAATGGCATCGGCTTTTGCCGCCGATAACGTGATCAAACCAACACGCGGAACCATTGATTCTGTTAATGACTCATCAGTACAAATCACCACCCGTCAGGGCGAAAAGCTCGACGTTCAGCTGACGGATAAAACCCGAATCAACTCCGTCACCAAGGGCCAGATCAGCGATATCAAAGCCGACAGCTTCATCGGTACGGCGGCAGTACCTCAGGCCAACGGCACACTGAAAGCGCTGGAAGTTCACGTATTTGCGCCAAGCCTGCGCGGCAGCGGCGAAGGTTTCAATCCGTTTGAATCGCCGGACGGCAAAATCAACACCATGACCAACGGCACCGTCGGCAAACTGGTTAACAGCAATGGCCGCACGCTGACTGTGAAATACCATGATGCAGAGAAAACCGTTGTCGTTCCTGACGATGTACCGGTTGTTCTGCTGGCACCGGGTGACCGCAGCCTGCTGAAACCGGGCACAAAAGTCGTGCTGTTCGCGATGAAAGATGACAAAGGTTCCCTGGTTGCACGCGGCATTTCTGCGGGCAAAGACGGCGTTACGCCACCAATGTAATCCGGCCTGACGGCCTTACCGGACAACAGGAGTTTTTCCGTGAAACCTCAGCCCTCTCCACTTCGCAAGCGCAGGGTGCATTCCTGGCCGGTGCGCATTTGTCACTGGATTAATCTGCTGGCAATGATCGGCATGGTAATGAGCGGCTGGGGGATTTATAACGCCGACCCGATTTTCTCGTTTACCTTTCCCCAGAGCACGACCCTCGGCGGCTGGCTGGGCGGCAACATCGCCTGGCATCTGGCAGTCATGTGGCTGCTGGCGGCCAATGCCCTTTTCTATATGCTGTGGGGCATGTTCAGCGGCCATTTCCGCCGCGACTTTTACCCCTTTTCGCCGCGCTCCGTCTGGCGCGATACCGTTCGCGCGCTGACATTCAAACTTCCCCACAAACTCGGGCAGTACAACGCCGTGCAAAAACTGATGTACAGCGGCGTGCTGTTGCTCGGCGTGTTGCTTTTGCTTTCCGGTTTGTCCATCTGGAAACCGGTACAGTTCAGCGGTCTGGTGTGGTTGTTTGGCGGTTTTGATATCGCGCGTTATGTGCATTTTTTTGCGATGAGCGGCGTGATGCTGTTCGTCATTATTCACGTACTGATGGTTCTGCTGGTGCCAAAAACCTTCGTGGCGATGCTGACCGGCGGCAAAAAAATAAGTACGGAGGAAAGCGCCGATGAGTGATAAATCACGCCGGCCAAAAATTATTCTTGAGCCCGATCAGCGCAAGCAACTGGTCAATATTCAGCGCCGCATGTTATTGCGTGGCGGTCTCACGTTAGGCGCGGTATCGATGCTCACCGGCTGTAATCTGCAGGACGGTGACGAAGTCGATAAAGTGCTGTGGGCGATGTCACGCTGGAATGACCGTGTGCAAGGCTGGCTGTTCAGCGGGCAAAAACTGGCGCAAACCTATCGCGCTGACCAGATCACCACGCCGTTCCGCTTTAATGCTTATTATCCGGAATATAACGTGCCGGAAATAGATATTCCCAATTACCGGCTTGAAGTCTCCGGTCTGGTGCAAAAGAAAGCCTCGTGGACGCTGGAACAGTTACAGCGACTGCCGCAGGAAAGTCAGATCACCCGTCTGATTTGCATTGAAGGCTGGAGCGCAATTGGTCAGTGGAAAGGCGTGCCGCTGAAAACGTTTTTACAGCACATCGGCGCAGATCTGACCGCTAAATACGTCGGATTCAAATGTGACGACCGTTATTATTCCAGCATCGATATGGCGACGGCGCTGCATCCGCAAACCATTCTGGCGCTGGATTTCGGCGGCAAACCGCTACCGCCTGATTTCGGTTACCCGTTACGCCTGCGAATGCCCACCAAACTCGGCTTCAAAAACGCCAAACACATCGGCGCGATCTTCGTGACCAACGAATATCCCGGCGGCTACTGGGAAGATCAGGGATATAACTGGTACAGCGGGATTTGAGTTGCCCGCTAAACCCCCTCCCCGCCTCCCCCACTTAAGCGGCAAAGGTGCAAATAACGGTCCCGTCTCCACTACCCGCTGAAAAAAGTCATAAAAAAAACCGCTCAGTTGAGCGGTTTTTGTTTTCGCGGGTGTGTAACGACAAAGCGTTACGCAGGGCGAAGAATTAGAAGCTGTAACCCACGCCTGCGATCCAGGTACCAACATCAACACTGCGGATGCGGGACTGTTCGTAGGACACGTCCAGAGCAACGTTCTGGATTGGGTTGAACTGCAGACCAGCACCGTAAGAGAAGCCGTAATCGCTTGAATCGTATTTTTCACGGCTAGTAGATGCTGCTGATTCGTTGTACTGAGTTTTACCGTAACCCACACCCACAACACCGTAGATGGAAGCCCAGTCATTCAGACGGTAAGCTGGACCAGCAGTCAGACCGTAGTACTGTGCTTTACGGTAGTCGCCAGATGCCGGTGTGCTGTCATCTTCGATGTAGGTGAAAGAACCGATAACGCCCAGTGGGTTGCTATCTTGTTCCCAGCGGTATTTTAAGTTGAAGCCGTTTGCTTTGTTAGCAACGCCTTGCATATCACCCTGAGCATAACCAGCGGTAACGGTGCTGGTGTCAGCGAATGCGCTTGATGCGCCCAGTGCAACTACACAAGCTAATGCGGAAAGACATGCGATTTTTTTCATCATAACCACCTCAAATAAGAAACCAAAGTAACCTTCACGTTCCAAAATATAACAAAAACTAGTGTGAAACTCTGCCTCATTTAAGATGTCCAAAGCATCATATGGTGTAACAGGAAGTTTCCAGAGCACCCTATCCATATAATTTAATTGGGATTTTCGTCACATAAACTATAAGATAAACTTATTGAACTTTTTGAAATTAGCAGATAATTCCTAATTATCTGGGCAAAAAATGGACACTTTTCAGGCGTTTTTTCGCTTCTTTTAAAAAAACACGTTCTGAAAAAAACTTTTTATCAGGATTTTTTCTCTTCCGTTTTCCCTCTACACTGACCTTGCTTTACCTTTCTTTTCAAAACTATAAATCTAAAAGATTCTGAATTTATGGAATCACCTCAAAAGGCTCAAAGGATGACTCATTCAGGAAAGAACACGCCGGAAACGCAGATGACTCTGCCGCCTGCGACAAATAACAACAGCCCCCCGATCCCGGCGTTACCTAAAAAAGCGTCTCCCCTGGTGGCGATCCTGTTGCTGCTGATCGCCATGCTCTCATTACAGGGCGGCGCGTCACTGGCCAAAACGTTGTTCCCGGTAGTCGGGCCACAAGGTGTCACCGCGCTGCGACTGGGTATCGGCTCGATTCTGTTGCTGCTCTATTTCCGTCCGTGGCGCCTGAAAATGCGCGGCGGCAATCTGCGTTCACTGCTGATGTATGGTCTGGCACTGGGCTGCATGAATTATTCCTTTTATCTGGCACTGCGCACCGTGCCGCTGGGCATTGCCGTTGCACTGGAATTTACCGGCCCGCTGGCCGTGGCGATGTTTTCTTCACGCAGACCTGTCGATTTTATCTGGGTCGTGCTGGCCGTCACCGGATTGCTGTTCCTGTTGCCGCTCGGCCAGAGCGCGGGCGGTGTTGATCTCAAAGGCGCGTGTTTTGCGCTGATTGCGGGGGCGTGCTGGGCGATTTATATTCTTGCCGGACAACGAGCTGGCAGCAGCTACGGCCCCGGCACTGCCGCGATGGGCTCGCTGATTGCCGCACTGATTTTCTTCCCTGTCGGTGTCATCCAGGCGAAGACCTCGATATTCAGCTGGGAGATCCTGCCGCTGGGACTGCTGATCGCCCTGCTCACGTCTGCTATTCCTTATTCACTGGAAATGATGGCGCTGACCAAACTGCCCGCTAAAACTTTCGGCACGCTGATGAGCATGGAACCGGCGATGGCCGCGCTTTCCGGCATTATCTTCCTCGGCGAGTTCCTGACGGGAACACAGTGGCTTGGGCTGGCGGCAATTATCGCAGCCTCGGCGGGTTCGACGCTGACGATTCAGCGTAAAACGAAAATAGAAACGGTCGATATCGCCGGGAATAATCCTTCCGGTAAATAGCCTTTCGGCAAATAGCCCTGCGTTTTTCTGTCAAAAAGCCACGTTTCGCCGACGTGGCTTTTTCTTTTCTATTTGTTCTTTTCTATTTATTCTTTTTTATCAATGCATTGGAAATTCTTTCATTAATTTCGATTTTTTATCGTTTTTCCTGCATCCAAAAGCGGGGGTCCGTTCGTATGTATAGATGTGAGGCAAGACCTTACCTACTCAACGACAAAGGACACCATCATGAAAACATTACTCCGTACCGTTATCTGTGCATCTCTTCTGCTGAGCACCGCGTCAATGGCTGCAATGATGTCCCAAAGCACCACCATGGTCGGTGGCGCTGAGATGTATCCTTCTAAAAATATCGTAGAAAACGCCCTGAACTCGAAAGACCACACCACCCTGGTCGCCGCCGTGAAAGCGGCGGGTCTGGTGGATACGTTGCAGGGTAAAGGTCCGTTCACTGTGTTTGCGCCGACCAATGCCGCTTTCGCTAAACTGCCAGCCGGGACTGTCGACAATCTGGTGAAACCGGAAAACAAAGCCACGCTGACCAGCATCCTGACCTACCACGTGGTGGCGGGTAAGTATGAAATGAAAGATCTGGAAAAACTGCTGAAAAAAGGCAACGGCACGGCGGAACTGAAAACCGTCAACGGCCAGCCGCTGTGGATCATGAATAATGGCCCGCACAATATTCAGCTGAAAGATGGCAAAGGGAATGTCGCCAATATCAGTACTTATGACGTCCAGCAGAAGAACGGTGTGATCGACGTCATTGATACCGTCCTGATGCCAAAATAATACCGACTATACTGAGGGCATGATTTCTTTATGAAACAGCACCTCAGTAAGTCAGGACGGGCGAATGCATGACAATTTTTTAGTTAAGCCAACACCAGAGAAAGCACAGGAAGTACAGCGTGAACTGATGAGCGCCATGGCCGTTGGCGATCGACAGGCATTTGAGCAATTGTACCGTCTGACGTCCCCCCGGCTGTTTGCCGTCGCGCTGAGAATGCTGCGACGTCATGCCTGGGCAGAAGAAGTGTTGCATGACAGCTATATCACCGCGTGGAACCGTGCCGGGTCGTATAATCCGGCGCTGAGTTCCCCGATGACCTGGCTCACCCATATTGTCCGCAACCGCGCTATCGACTGGATGCGCGGGAGCGACAACCAGTTAGAAGAACTGGATGACAACCTGGGAGAAAACGATGCCAGCGACCACGATGAACCCTTACAACGGTTGCAGCAGGACAGCGAAGCCAAAATACTGGCCGACTGTCTCGCGCACCTTCCCGCCGAACAGAGACAAAGCCTGACTCTTGCCTATTATCAGGGCCTGTCACACGGTGAGGTCTCATCGCATTTACAACAACCTCTGGGGACGATTAAAAGCTGGATCCGTCGCGCCCTGGATCACTTAAAGAGCTGCGCAGGCCTATGAAAAGCAGAAGCCATTATCATGCTGCCCTCGCGGCTGAATATGCGCTCGGCACCTTACGCGGCGCAGCGCGGATTCAGTTCGAGCAAAAAATGCGGGAAGAGCCTGAACTGGCCGCTGAAGTCGCCCGCTGGCAGGAAGCTTTCACACAACTGGATAATCAGATTGTCCCGGTCATTCCGCCCGCTTCGGTGTGGAAGCGCATTCAGCACAACCTTGCATTACAACCGGCCAGATTACCGGTTCCCGCTAAAAGACCGGTGCGCACATATCTTGGCTGGGCGCTGGCCGCCGGGCTTGCGGCGCTGTTACTCATCCCGCGCCTTCTGGTGCAACCTGAAACGCCGACGCCGGTGGCTGTTCTCGCCAGCAGTGCCGGTGCGCAGAACGGGCAATGGGTGGTGAGCGTGGATATGAGTACCCGCAGCCTGATGCTGACGCCTCTTAAGGCGCAAGGTATCGCCGACAACCATAGCCTGGAACTGTGGGCCATTCCGCCGGGCGGCCAACCCCGCTCACTCGGTCTGCTGAATACACAACAACCGACACAACTGGCACTGGCGGAAAAGATGCCTGATCAGGGTTATACGCTGGCAATCAGTCTGGAACCACGCGGAGGCTCACCGACCGGACAACCGACAGGTGCAGTGCTGTACAGCGGTGCTCTGGCACTTTGATTCACTGCATACCCTGCGATCGACGTTATGAAATATAAAACGGCAGGCTTTTCCTGCCGTTATGTTTTCAAAAGAATAATTTATGCCAGCAACTATTTTCGGTGCATAAATCGTTTTCAGTGAATAAATGACGGCTTCCGTTGAAACCAGAGCCAGGATATATATCCCCACACGTCAGCTTACATTTAATAATATCTGACCGCTGTAATGAAAATTATTATCACTGGCATTTAATGATTTTCGCACTAATATTTTATCTGTTCAGGAGGATTCCTATCCACCTTATAAATCAGTGTGATAAGGTGGTTACTCAAATACGGAATTGTCTATTAGACAGATGCTATCGAAGCGATAGGAAATGCTGTCCTGCAAAATTTCGATTTATTGCTATACTGAATGCAGTTGAGAAACACGTTTGTAGCAATTAATTTTAATGAAACAAGGAGATATGAATATGAGTACCGCTAAACTGGTCAAAACGAAATCTTCTGAGCTTATTTATACACGCAACGATTTAGATGAAAGCGTCAAGCTGGATACTATCAAGGTGCTGAACCGTCTGGTGGCCGAATATATTGATCTGTCACTGATTATCAAACAAGCACACTGGAACATGCGTGGCGCTAACTTCATCGCCGTCCACGAAATGCTTGATGGATTCCGTACTGCAGTTATCGATCACCAGGACACCATCGCAGAACGTGTGGTGCAGTTAGGTGGCGTGGCGCTGGGTACCGTTCAGGTTGTTAACGATAAAACTCCGCTGAAAAGCTACCCGACCAACATCCATACCGTGCAGGAACATCTGAAAGCGCTGGCGGATCGTTTCGCCGTTGTCGCTAACGATACCCGCAAGGCGATTGGTGAAGTTGAAGATGAAGATACCGCAGATATTTTCACCGCCGCATCGCGCGACCTGGATAAATTCCTGTGGTTCATCGAATCAAATATCGAGTAATCAGAATCAGGTAATCCTTATCGGGTAAATGTTGCCCGATACCGCAGAATCAGGCTGCGGAACTCTGAGTGATTAATGCGAAAGGCCAGTGACGAAAGTCGCTGGCTTTTTTATGTCCGCTATCCAGCCCCGCTCCCCTCTTGTGAAAATTTGACTTAAAACCCGCCACACTCAGTAACTTTGCATCAGAATTTAATAATACCTCTGATGAATAGTTACAATTTCAACTATATCCGCAACTTAGACCAATGGGACCGGTTTCATTATCTTACTGAAAAACCAACAGTTTATTTATCACCTCAGAGAATTCTTAAACCAATAGGCCGTATGAATGATTTAATACAAATTAATAGTTCAAAGCAATTTTACATAGGTGTGGTCACCCCTGAAACTTGCTGAAATATTTTTTCGCAACCTTTGCATTTTTGTGAAAAGGGTATCTCACTCTAACCTTATAAAAAATAGAGATATTTACCAGGGATGTTCCCCCGGCATCAGTCCTCTATACGCAACTTATGGATAAGTGACTCCCCCGCTCCTGACACATCTTTGATGTGTTATGCACAACCGACTCCCCACAATCCGACCCGTTCCTGAGCGCATTGGCTGCTGTAAGCCAGGGGCGGTAGCGTGGAAATGTTAAACACTGGAATAATCCGATGGCACGTAGTGGCTTAGAAGTTCAGAAGGCGGCGGTAAAAGCGCTGTTTTTGAGGGAAATTAAGACTCGTTTTGGTAAGTTCAGACTGGGTTATCTGTGGGCAGCCTTAGAACCGATGGCGCATATGCTGATTTTATTGGGGATCTTTGGCTATGTTATGCACCGCACGATGCCTGATATTTCATTTCCGGTATTTTTGATTAATGGCATTATTCCTTTCTTTGTTTTCAGCAATATTACCAACCGATCTATAGGCGCTATTGAAGCCAACCAGGGTCTCTTTAATTACCGCCCTGTTCGTCCTGTGGATACCATCATCGCCAGAGCGTTGTTAGAAACACTGATATATGCCGTCGTGTACATATTACTTATGGCAATTGTAGGTCTGCTGGGCGAAGAGTTTGAGGTCACTAAACTTATTACTTTGATTCTGGTATGGGTACTTTTAGTCCTGTTCTCCTTCGGTATGGGCTTAATATTTATGGTGGTCGGGAAGTCATTCCCTGAAACCGAAAAGTTTTTACCTATTCTGGTTAAGCCTCTCTATTTTATTTCCTGCATTATGTTTTCGCTGCACAACATCCCGAAAGAATACTGGCCGTATCTGCTATGGAACCCTATCGTTCACGTCGTAGAACTTTGCCGTCAATCCGTTGTTCCTGGTTATATCAGCGAAGGCGTCAGCCTGAATTATCTGGCCGCCTGTACTCTGGTTGTATTATTCATCGGATTAGCCCTTTACCGAAACCGTGAAGAGGCGATGCTGACATCATGATAAAAATCGAAAACCTGACAAAATCCTACCGCACACCGAAAGGCCGCCATTACGTTTTTAAAGATCTGAACGTTGAACTGCCTTCTGGTAAAAGCGTGGCGTTAATTGGGAGAAATGGCGCCGGTAAATCAACACTGTTACGCGTTATAGGCGGCATTGACCGTCCTGATTCCGGCAAGATTCACACCGATAAAACCATATCCTGGCCGGTCGGCCTGGCTGGTGGATTTCAGGGCAGCCTTACCGGACGGGAAAATGTAAAATTTGTCGCCCGCCTCTATTCCACACCAGACCAGTTACGCGAAAAAGTCGCCTTCGTCGAAGAGTTTGCCGAACTGGGTAAATACTTTGATATGCCGATTAAAACTTATTCCTCCGGTATGAAATCCCGTCTGGGTTTTGGCCTGAGTATGGCATTCAAATTTGATTACTATCTTGTCGATGAGGTCACAGCCGTCGGCGATGCCAGATTCAAACAGAAATGCGCTGACTTGTTTAAAGCACGTCATGAAGAAGCCAGCTTTTTGATGGTATCCCACAGCCTGGGATCACTGAAAGAGTTTTGCGATGTAGCTTTGTTTATCGGAAGGGATAACAAAGTTAAGTACTTCGAATCTGTGGATGATGCCATTACAACTTATAAGAATGATGAAGGGATCTGAATCCGGTTGTATTTATCATCACAACATCAAAGCCCCGGCAGAGTGAAGTCGTGCAGCATATTGCTGACATAAAAGAGTCGTTGCTTTACCCCTTAGGATTTTTTATCGAATGAAAAAAATCAAAAAATTTATGAAAAGTCCTGGGATTTTTTTCCGGGATTATTTCAATAAAAAGTATCCAATAATCAGAAATGAAATACAGTGCCCGGAGTTAGAAGAAAATATTTTAATCAGGCATGACCTCGCAATTGAAAACCTGCTGCATATTAACTTTCCTATTGATGTCGTATTTACCTGGGTGGATGACTCGGATCCGCAATGGAAAGAAAAGTATTTGCGTTTCAAATCTGAGATTGGTGCAGAAACTTTAGGCAATTTTGCTACCGATGATGCAAGATTTAGTAATCATGATGAACTGCGTTATTCAGTTAAAAGCATCGAACGTTATATCCCGTGGGTAAGAAAAATCTTTATTATCACCGATAATCAGAAACCCAAGTGGTGTGAAACGAACGACAAGATAACAATCATTGATCACAAAGAAATCATTGATGATAAATACCTCCCAACCTTTAACTCACACGTCATAGAAGCAAACTTACATAAGATCCCAGGCCTTGCAGAGCATTTCATCTATTTTAATGATGACGTATTTGTCGCAAGAGAACTTCCACCGGGACACTTCTTCAAAAGTAATGGCATCTCATCTTTGTTCTTGTCACAGAAAAGCCTGACGGCAATGCAGGCGCGAGGCACCAACACGCCGACGCTATCAGCATCGCAAAAGGCCTGTGAAATTTTCAATGATGACTTCAAGTCCCTTATCGATACACCATTAGTTCATACTTACGTCCCGCTTAGAAAAAGTGTTTTTGAAGAAGCCTGGCGCGTATATGAATCTGAAATAACTCGCTTTTTACCTAATAAATTTCGCACCAATCAGGATATAAATTTAGCTACTTTCTTTGTGCCATGGCTAAGTTATCTGACAGGTAAAGCCACGCCATCCAGGGACATTTGCTACTACTTTAATATCCGTTCAACAGCGGCGCGCAGCTATTTTAAAGCACTTAGAAAAGCGAAACAGGATGAAGCTTCGCCTCATTCTTTTTGTGCAAATGATTTTAATACGCAAAAAGCATCGCTTGAAAATTATCAATTCCTTTTAAGTACTGCACTTAAATATCACTTTGAATCAGAGAATGAAAATGCTTAACAGAAAAGTAAAAAAACTAATACGTGACCCTAAATTATTTTTCTCTGATATGGTAAAAAAACAAGAGAAGAAAATCAAAACACTTAAGAAAATACAAATCGTCGGTGGCTATAAATTCACGATAGTATCTGCTGTATATAATGCTGAAACTTACCTGGAAGATTTTTTTAAATCCCTGACTTCACAATCTTTAAATTTTAAAAAACATATCAAGATAATTCTAGTCGATGATGGTTCGCAAGATAATTCGTTTAAGGTGATAAAGAAGTGGTGCCATAAATATCCAGATAATATTTTTGGCATGCAGAAGGAAAATGGTGGGCAAGCATCTGCAAGAAACTTAGGTTTAACAAAGGTTGATACAGAATGGGTTGGATTCATTGACCCAGATGATTTTGTTAATAAAGAATATTTTGCGACGATAAATTCTCACATTGAGAATAACAAAACTATTGATATTGTTTCTTGCAAAATGATTGTTTACAAAGAAGAGAGCAAAACTTTTGCTGATACCCAACCATTAAAATTCTGCTTTGAGAAAAATGAAACATTAAGGAATTGTAGCGACCTTGAAGACCTCATTCAATTATCTGCAAGTTCTGCTTTATTCAAAACAAAAGTAATTAAAGAAAACGATATCATATTCAATCATGAAATAAAACCAAACTTCGAAGATGGTAAGTTTGTAATTGACTACATGGGTCATTGCACTGGGAAAATAGCATTTTTAAATCAAGCTAATTATTACTACAGAGTTCGTGGAGACAACAGCTCCACAACTAACACTCAATGGGAAAAGGTTGAAAAATATAGCAATGTTCTTGAGTATGGTCTATTGGCAATGCTCAAGGAATACCATCAAAAGCATAACGGCAAAGTACCAAGATTTGCACAACGTACAGCGTTATACTTTTTAATACAGTATTATAACAGAATTCTGAATAACGAATCATCAATTGATTTTTTAACAGTTGCGCAAAAACAATCACTACTAATACATCTTGATGATATTTTCAACTATATTGATGACAACGAAATCTTAAAATTTAATTTATTAGGCGCTTGGTTCTTCCATAAAGTTGGGATGCAAGCTCTCTTCAAATCTGGAACGGGATATAACTTTCAAATAGCATACATTAAAAATTTTGATGCGTTTAAAAATGAGGTTCAGATTTCCTATTTTTGTAAAACCCCGGCTCTAGAAGAAATTAAAATAGATGGCATTCAAGTAATTCCAAATAACATAAAAACAATTAAGCATGATTTTTTAGGTAGAGTATTTATAGAGCGATTGCTTTGGGTTAAGTTTAATGATGTAAAACAAAATCTATCTATCAATCTTCACAAAAATACTGATATATCTGTAATTGGACAAAACTTTAAAGGGGCTGTTTCTTTAGAAAAAGTTAAAAATATATTTTATACTAAATCTCCAACTAAAAATGAAGACAGCAATGTTTGGCTCTTTATGGATTCTGACACCAGAGCTGATGATAATGCAGAACATCTCTATCGCTATGTCAGTAAGTTCCATCCTGAAATAAACTCAATATTTGTTCTAAGAAAAAGTTCAAAAGACTGGGGACGACTAGCTGCAGAAGGTTTCAATCTCGTAGACTTTGATACGCCAGCCTTTCAGACCTGTTTTGATAAAGCAGGTGTCCTCTTAAGTTCGCATATCGATAAGTGTTTTACACAATACAAAGGTAAATACTCATTAGCTAAGAAGAAATTTATTTTCCTCCAACACGGAGTTACGAAAGATAACATTTCTTCATGGCTCAATAATACATCCCGCATAGATGCCATATTAACTTCTACTTATCAGGAGTATGATTCACTCAGTAATTCTAACTCCCCGTATAATTTTGATGCCAGAAATGTATTATTAACTGGCATGCCACGCTACGATAATTTGATTTCCATTAGCAAAAAAAATTCCATATCAAATATTCTAATTATGCCAACGTGGCGTAGAGACCTTGTGGGAAAGACGCTGAAACACACATCAGGACGAAGCTATAATCCAGAGCTAAGAAACTCTGATTACTTTGTACATTGGCAAAGTGTAATATCTTCAGATGAGTTAAAAAGCGTAGCTGTTGCTAACAACCTGAATGTGGTATTTATGCCTCATCCTAATCTGGTTCCTTACATCAATGAATTCGAAATACCAAACTATATTGAAATTGTTAAATGCGATGAAACCTCTGTACAAAATTTAATTTCAAAAACAAAATTATTATTAACAGATTACTCTTCGATTGCCTTTGATGTTGCATTATCCGGTGGTAAATGCATTTATTATCAGTTTGATGAAAATGAAGTATTCTCTGGTAAGCACACCTATTCACGTGGTTATTATGATTATAAAAAAGATGGATTTGGACCAGTAGCATATAATAGCACTGAGCTATTTTATGAAATGAAAAATGTTTTAGAGGAAAACGTTTCATCTTCATATAATCAGCCCCAAAATATTTTTTCACATATTGATGAGAAAAATTGTGAAAGAGCTGTATCCGCGATTTTGAATGCAATATCTCCGGAAGAAATTACTGAAAATTCGTCGATAATTTATGAATATGCAAACATGGCCGTTGAGCATAAAAACTGGGAATTGGCTCTACACAGATGGTCATCGTTACTCTCTGATTCAAACGAGTTCTACCATGAAGAAGCCAAAAAAAATATCATTAAGATTCTTCTTAAGTTAAATAAGGTAACTGAAGCCATCCAAGCATTCTCTGAATTCTTCGAAGAAGATACCGGTAATTTGACACCTGAGCTGCTTGAAATTTCAGCCAAAATTAAAATGTTAACTTATAATTGGCAGGATGCTGTTTCTATTATAAATTCTCTTGACGAACTTTCTGATGATATCAAAATATTGCTTCTACATTGTCAAGCCGAACTACATGATATCAGCTCCTTCGAATCTATTATTAAAGAGAGTGATACCATCTTTAATATTGAATTTGAAGTCTTACTCACTGCATTTAGATATTTATGCCTAAAACAATGGAACGATTTAGCAGAGTTCTTAACGGAAAAAATAGATTTATTTAGTGAAAGTGAACACTTAGAATTCAAACCGTATTTATTATTATCTCGTGCCTATCAGGAAATAGGAGAACTAGATCAAGCAAATGTTTGTCTCCAGCGCCATGAGTCATTGGATAAAGGTAACATATTACTACGCTATCAAATTGCAAGTTTGGCCAGTAAACGTAAGCAATGGGCTAAAGTAACAACTCAAATATCGGCTACAAACATTCCTTTTGAACTTATTCCATTGGAACTATTGACCGTTTATATTCGTGCTCTTCGTTACCAGGGAAAACAACAGGAAGCTCTACAAATTATCGATTCGTTATCTAAATTTTATTTTATCAGCACTGAACTTCTAATAGAAGTAGCTGAGTTACATTTCGAACTTAAGAATTGGAATCTTTCTGCTGAAACTTGGATGAAAGTAACTGAAGAAAATGACCTTTCATATTATAAATTGGCATTTATCTATCGCAGATTAGGGATGATTGAAGAAGGTTTAAGTTTATTAATCAAGAAAGCAATATGTACGCCTTTAACGCTTGAAGAATGGATATTACGTGCTGAACTAGCTGAATTAGTTGGAGAATGGGATGAAGCAATCCATAGTTGGTCATCGATACTCCGATATCATTCCGAGAGTGCGCCTGATTATTGCTGGGAAAGGCTCAGCAACTGTAGAATTTTAAGAAATATATCTTCATTCACAGGATCAATTCCTAATCGCGACAACAACAATATGAATCGCATATGATGTTTCTAGCAACCTATAAATTAGATAAATAAAATGTCAAAAGTGGAAAACAAACATTACTTCAAAGATCATCATGTGCAATATGTATTCTCTCCTGCAAAACAAGATAGAAAACATCTCCTAGTCATCTTTTCTGGATTTGGCCTTGATTACGACTTTTATGGGTCTACTTTAGATGGTTGCAGATCTAATATTCTTTGGATCAAAGATGACTTCAAAGGTGAAAACACATATTATTTATGTGTGAAAAAAGAATTTTTCGTTGAAGAAGTCGTCATAGATCTGATAAATACAACATTAAATAAATTATCTATCACTGAAAAACAATGTACCCTATCAGGCTTCTCTAAAGGTGGCAGCGCTGCTTTGTATTACGGCCTAAAATATAATTTCTCAAATATTTTGACCTCATGCCCGCAGATAAAAATTGGAAGCTATCTCAAAAATAATTGGCCTTCAAAAGTTGAACACATCTTTGGAGAAGGCTCTACAAATGATACTGTGGACTTCTTTGACTCCTTAATACCAAACCTCTTAGAGACAAAGGAAATTTCAGAAAAAAATATTTATTTCATTACATCTATCAACGATGAACAGTACCTCGATCAAATAAAACCGTATTTATCACACTTTATAAAATGTAATAACTTTAATTTGGTCAATACTAACTCTACTTTGGCCTGGCAGCATAACAAGGTTACTAAATATAACATACCTATTATTTTATCCATAATTTACGCTCATGGAGACGGAGTTTTTCCGCATTTTGGATATATCTCGAACGGAACACCTAAGTGTAATAAAGAAAATTATGAAGTTGAGTTACGAGCCCTTCAAAATAGAAATGAAGCCATTGCAAAAATAAATAGAGTCAAACTTGATTCAAATATTTTCTATCTTGATGGTGTCGCTTTAATCAAAGGTTATGAGTGTAATTCATATGAAAAAATTAAGCATAAAGTAATATTCTCTTGTGAAAGTCAATCATATGAATATCCATTGGGGAAACTACTCAATCAAGATTTATCATATCAATTTTTTGAAAGTGTATTTTGTGATTATACAGCAGCTCAAATTACATCTATTGGTCAGAAAGGGATCGATATATCAAAGTTACCTGAGGGTGTTTATACAGTAAGATGTTTAATTGAAGTCAATAACAAATCAATTATTGAAGACTTCAACTTCACAAGCAACTCTAATACTCAAAGCATTTTCGAAAACAAAATAATCAACGCCTTCAGTAAAGCTGATAAACTTTATTTAAGCGTCAATTATCTTGACAAAATCAATGCAGGTAATGTTTTCTCTATAGAAAAAAAATGGCTTCGAGAGGGAAAAATTCATTACGAGGGGAATTATGTAATTAAAGGGGTGGAGATAAACAGTTGGGGTGATGCTGTTTATTATATCTCCTTCATCTCAAGAGATAACCAAATAACTATGAAAATGGGATTATCTCATCGTGAAAACTTAAACACCGTTTTCCCCGACCACTATGGCCATTACTCAAAAGCTTACTACTGCTCGATCGGTAACGATGGAATTGATATCCGTGATTTACCCGAAGGACTGTATAAGATTAAAATTATATTATGCAAGCAAGGGGTAATTTACGAAGAAGATACTGGCGATTACCTTGATGTTTGTAATGGCTTTTATACACTCAAGTAGACATTCTTTTTAAATGTCTAAATTTTCACATATATTTTTAATTACTCTTTTCATTCTGACAAATGCTTAAGACACCATAATGAATCTAAGAAATCACTCTGATATTTCAAATAATAAAATTAATTACTCAGAAAATGAAAATGACAAAGTCAAAGTTCTTTTTTTCGGAAAAAACAATAAATTAGTTGTTCATCCAGATGCAAGAATCTCAGGAACGACAATCAGATTTGATTGCGATGACGGCATTTGCACTATTGGGAATAATAGCTTCAACGGATTCATACGTGTTGGACAGGGTTGTAATGTGGTTATTGGAGACAATGTAACATGCACCAATGGTTGCTATATTTCCACCGCAGAGAATACCAGCGTTACAATTGGCTGTGATTGTATGTTCGCTTCAGGTAATGAAATACGAACTGATGATGGGCATCCTATTTTTGATATAGTATCCGGTAAAAGAATTAATCCATCAAGATCTATCATTATCGGAGAACATGTCTGGCTTGCAGCAAAATCTATAATACTCAGTGGCTCGTCTATTGGTAATGGCAGCGTGATCGGCTTAGGAAGCATTGTTAAAGGTGTTATTCCTAATAACTGCATTGCTGCAGGTATTCCCGCTAAAGTCATTAAGAAAAACATTGCCTGGGAGAGACCACATCTAACGCTGGCAAAACCTTTTTTAAAACCTGACTCCTCTTTCGTCACAAAATCAAAATATTGGGATTTAACTATTGAGGAAGAATCTGTAATTATCAAAAAAAACAGTATAGTTTCGAGATTTGTTAGTTTATTTAAAAGAGTTAAAACTCAATAATATTTCACATCCCCTAAATCCGTATTACTTATTCATTACGCAATGCGGATGTAATACTTTCAATTATATATTTCATTGCTCTCCCCTGCATTTATCATATGCCTCACTACCCCTTCAAACCTATTCCCCTCTACCACATTATTATCCGCATAATCGTTAAAGTATTTACCGGAACTGTCCCTCGGCTTATCCCCGCAATCAAATCCTGATAAGTCCCGGTTCTGCCGGGATGCCAGCCAGATGCCAACGGGTTCATTCACGAAGGTATTGTTGCGAATGACGTTGTGGTCGCTGTGCTGCCAGCGGATCACGGATTTGCCTGTGCTGAAATGCTCGCCGCAGTTCTTGTACAGAAACACGCCCCCTGCCCCGTTCGATTCGAACCGATTGCCTTCGATAAGATTGTACGCCGACGAATCCACCGCTAATCCTTCACGCTTTCCCTTGCCGAAACTCTCATGGCCGTTGTTGATGATCTGGTTATTCACGATTTTGTTATTGCGCGATGAATGTTCCAGGTAGATACCCGACATATACGAGTCGCGGACAATCGAGTGGCTCAGCGTTGAATGAGTGACGTAATCGTCAAAGTAAATTCCTACGCGTCCGCTGCCGGTCACTTCGACGTTCTCAAGGGTTATCCGCGTCGGTGTCCGGCGGTAGTTCTCTTCGTGGCTCGGGCTGAGTTTGCTGGCTGCGATATCAGAAGTGATACGGATGCCGCTGTGGGTGAAGTGTCGCACTTTGCAGTTACGGACAGTGACATCCGATAAAGGCTTACCCTTGCTGTTGATCATTATGCCAAAAGGGCGTTCATTGTCCCCCTCCAGCACCGCTCCGTGGCAATCTAACGTCGTGTTGCTGCTGGTGATGATGACCGCTTCTTTATAAACGCAATGAGGGGATAACGAAGTATTGCCGCGCACCTCAGGCAATTCGCACTCATGAGAATGCATAGAGGGCACGGCATTGGCGCAGCCGGAGAGAAACAGGGGGAGCAGAACAGGTAAGGAGAAATATGCGCAGAGGTTAATCGATAAACGTTTTTGCATCTGAGCATATTCCTCAAAGGTAGTCGTTATGAAGGCTGTTGTTTGATGTAGTTCATAATCAGTTTCTGGCTGATAAATACCGGCTGATACTGGGTATCTGCGGCGGTCGCGATGTCCGCTTTATTACCGCCATAATACACCGCATTAATCTGCGTATTCTTCAGCAAGTATAGACGGAACTGTTTGAAAAGCTTCATATCCGGCTTAAATCCTGAGGTCCAGAACTGGTTCAGATGTCCCTGATAGGTCATGCCTTTAATGTCATACAGCGCCCTGCCCATCACCTTCAGCGGCTTATTATGAATAAGTGCAGAGATACCGGCAGTGCTGTTAATCGTGACCACCGCTTTTGAGTGGGTCAGCAGTTCAGGCATCGGCAGGTCGTGGACATAGATCACACGGTTATTGATGCCGTATTTTTTACCCAGCTGGCGGATAAGCGGTCCGTATAAACGGTGTCCTCTGTCCATCGGGTGATGCTTAATCACCAGAAACTCCGTTGACGGCGCTTTCTTCGCGAACGAGTGCATCACTTCATTGATGTAATCACGCACGTCTTTATACGGGCTGTGATTGCGGATCTGGCTGTCGTTATATACCTGCAAAATCGCCAGATAATAGCGCTGATCCAGATCCGTCTGCAGTTGCTGCAACACATTGCGCTGGCGGAAGGCATACAGTTTTTTACGCCACGCAGCACGGGTCCAGCAACGCGCCTCATACCACGGCGAGAAGGATTTATGATGCCGATATTTCGGGAAGTCGTGGCGATAGCGCCAGCCTGCCAGATAATACAGGGTCGCATGACGGACGCGCTGCCAGCCTGAGGGTTTCAGGTGCTCGATTTCCGGCATGGTCATCGGTGGCAGGCTGCGGTAGAACTCCGCATCGCGCGGCAGGCTGGAATAGGCATTCACGCCGTTCTGTTCCAGCGTGATGTAATGCGGGCGCAGATAGCCTTCTTCAAACGCGAGGAAGCGCACGCCTTTTGCCTGCGCCCAGCGTTTAGCGGCCTGATGCAACGGACGACAATCCCCGAAACACACGATGGTATCGAAATCGTATTCCCGCCAGGTTTCTTTCAGCCAGGTCGGAAACTCATCAGGCGTCTGCTGGTACAAGCGGTATTCACGCTTACGCGAATACAGCCTGTCTCCGCCGTTGAAAACGACGTTCACCGCTTCCCGCCCCAGAGACTCAAGCCACTGCGCTAAATCGCTGAAGAAAGGTCCCATCGGGCCCTGCAACAGCAAGTATTTTTTTCCAGAAAGTAATGTTGTAAGCGCCTTACTGTCCATTTCTGTCCGATTCCGTCAACGCCTCAGGCATTAGTAAGAAGCTGTTCTCAGGTGCTTAAAGTCACCCGGATCAGCATGAGCAGTTTTCTGTAATAACGGACTATCCTGCCCGCTTTTATTCTTGTGAATTGCATTTGTGCCCGTGGGGTCGCAGCGAGAAGTTCAACCGCCTGCTCCGCCAAAATGGGCTCCCGACTTTGCGGGTCGATATACGACGGGTACGCGATCAGCGCCTGGTAAACCACGTCGTCTACACTGAGGCTGCGCAGCCGGCGTGAACATTCATGCTCATCCTGCGTCAGTCCCCATCCGGCATAAAACGGCATGCCGTAACACGCCACTTTTTTGCCATGTAATAAGGCTTCAAAACCTGACAACGAGGTCAGGGTATGCAGCTCATCAGCAGCCTGGATACACTGAATAATGTCAGCGTCCAGCGCCTGACTGTTTGCCCAGCGGCTGACATCTTCCGCAGGAATATTGCCCTGCCGGTTGCCCACCAGAACATCCGGGTGCGGCTTATAAATGATGTAGGCGTCAGGATTGCGCTCACGCACCGTGCGCAGCAAATCACTGTTGGTGCAAATCGACATCGTTCCCGTCAGGATCGACGCGTCGTCTTCCACCTGTCCCGGCACCAGAATCACCGTTTTACCCGCCGCTTCGGCTGGCAAGGTAAACGCAGCGCCGAGGTTATATTTACTGACTTTACTGGCGACCAGACGCTGACGCAGCGCAACGGCACGTTGTTGCTGAAATGCCGTCAGCTGACTGTGGTTCAGCAAGTGCTCAAGGTCGCTCGGTCGCGTGGCATCGTAATAAATGCCTGATTTATCCAGCACCAGCGACAGCGGCGGATGCAGGTCAGAACCCAGACCGGCCGAACGCAGAAAGCCGTCTTCCATACGCCATTGCGGGATCTGCTGTTGCGCGGTCTGCGCACCCCAGCGTGATTCGCCTTTGATCCCCCACACCACGCAGGCGGTTTCACCGGCATAGCGTTTACTGAAATTCACTTTGTTGCTTTTGGTACGCAGAAACGGCGCCAGTATGCTGCGCTTCCACAACGTCAGCCCCGGCGACCATAAGCGTCCTGCCCGCTGCTGGTGATGACGTCGTTGCATCGAAAGCCAGCTAAGTACATCAAATAACGTGCCACTCTTGCCGCTCACCGGATTGATGTACCGGCTGTAACGCAAACAGGCCGCGCTGAAGATATCTTCCAGACTGGCTGTACCGCGCCGCGCACGAAGCGGTTCAGACTGAGCATGACGGTCGTCCGTTAATCCCCAGCCCGCATACCACGGCTGTCCGAACACGCTGACCGGTTTTCCTGCCATCAGCGCCTCAAAGCCATAGTTGGACGTCACCACATACACGCGATCGACCAGACGCAGTAAAGATTGCGGACTGACGTTTTCCGCCAGCAGTTTGATCCGCGGCTCCTGTTGCGCCAGTCTGGCAATCTGCGTGAAATAGCCCGCTTTCTTACCGTGCAAAACGTCCGGGTGGATCTTCACCCAAATCTCAGACTGCGGATTGTCAGCTGTCGCCGACCGCAACATGTCATCAAACTGTTCAGCGCCGGCATTACCGTAAACCACCGCCATATCGCCGAAGGTCTGATCGACCACCAGCACCGCGCCCTGTTCCGGACGGGTCAGCGTACACGCTGGTGCCTGGTTGTATTTCGACAGGTCACCGTCAACAATCATCTGCATGGCCTGACGTGCGGCATCATGCAGCGGCTGGTTCTCTTCCCGCTGGTGGATCAGCCGCTCAAGCGTGCTGGGCTGCGAGGCGTCGTAATACATGCCCTCTGTATCCAGCACCATGGAAAGCGGTGCAGCGCCACTAACGCCCAGCTCGAGAGAACGGATAAATCCGTCCTCGAGGCGCAATACCGGCAGGCCTGATTTTGCGGCCAGGGCGACGGCTTTATTACCGGTTGGCCGGTATCCCCACACAGCAATCTGCGTGATGTCTTCCGGCACTGGCCGCAGCAGAGAAAGCTTGCGGCACGGCTGACCGAGAAACTCATCCAGATGCGGGATGCGTTGAATTCCCGCAGAAAAGATCCCAATCATTAAATTGTCAGAACCACTTTCGCGGCAACGGCCAGCTGATACAGGATCGTTGAAATACCGCGCGTGACTTCGATGTTCTTCGATTCATATTTCGGCAGCACCATCAGCTCATCGCCAGGTTGCAGCGTTTTAACGTCTTCCGCGTTAATCGCTTCGCCGTTCTGTTTGATCAGGATGACTTTCGAGTTACCCGCTTTCTGCGTATAACCGCCGACTTTGTCGATGTAATCATCCGGGCTCAGACCTTTCTGCCAGCTCACCGCATTCGGGAACAGCACTTCGCCGTGGATCATAACCAGCGAGGTTTTCTCAGGAATATTGATGACGTCGCCGTCTTCGAGGATCACCTGATTCAGGTTTGTTTCGCTCAGCACCACTTCACCTTTCGGGACCACCTGACGGGCCTTCGCCACGAAACGGCTGACCAGCTGGGCTTCCTGCGCACGCAGACGCCCTTCTTCCTGCGTCGAGGATTGTGCGGACAGAGACGCTTCTTCCAGTTTCTGCAACGTCAGATCCAGCATCTCTTTCTGACGCAATGCGACAGAACGGCGATAAAGCTGGATGGAGTTAATCTGCGACATAGAGTTGGTGCGGATTTTCGGCAGCAGCTGGCTCATGGTGGCGCCATACGGCAGCACGACGGCGTGTTCACCGGAATGCGCGCCTTCGATGCGCACCTGAATGGTGCCCGCGTAACGGTCAGAGCTGACAATCAGTTTGTCGCCATCCTGCAATGAGCGACCCGGCGCGGAGCCCAGCGGATAATACTCGCTGCGCTTCATGCTGCCCTGCTGGCGGATAATGGTCATGTGCGTCGCGCCCGGTTTCGGACGCGCCCAGCTCAGGGCTTCGCTGACCGGGATCGTGCTGTCGCGGAATTCAAAGTCGTAGCTGTTGAAGACATCGCCTTCCACGCTGAACGTGTGCTGACGCGGTCCGACCACGATGGTATCGCCATCAGAAAACTGCGACAGGCGCAGATCACCGTTGAGCAGGAAATCGTACAGATTGATGCGCGAACGCACGCGGTCGTTGTGTTTCACCACGATATCGACGTAGCTGCCACGTTCGGTATCCACGCCACCCGCTTTGCTCAGGTAAGAAAGCAGTGAGTCAGACGCCACGCCGCCGTACAGGCCAGGATTGGTGACATAACCGGTGACAAACACTTTCACCGGCTGCGCCTGAAGCAGTGAGGCATAAACGTTCACGTTAGCCTGATAAACCTGTTTCACTTTGGTGGTGATCACGCTGTTCAGCTGGCTGTTAGACACACCGGCGACTTTCAGCGGCCCGACGTTCGGCAGGAAGATATTACCTTTCGGATCAACGGTCAGCGCGCCGTCAAAATTGAACGCGCCCCACAAACGGATTTGAACCTGATCGCCCAGGCCGACAATGTAATTCGGGTTGAATCCGATGCTGGCCGCGTTATCAGCCGCCGCGCTGCCGGTAAATAACTGTGCACCGAACATACGGCTCATGACCGCAGGCACCGGAGGCGGTGGCGAATCATCAAAACCGGTATCAGAACCGGTCTGCTGCGTCTGCCCGGTTAGAAAAGTCGGCAGCGGCGCGGCGCCGGTCATGTTCGGATCGGCGTTGATCCCGATGGCATTTGCCTGGGTAAGCTGGCAGGCCAGCAAAATTAAAACGGACTTCAATAATTTCATAACAAGCTCTGTGTGCGATTCTTCAGGCAAAAAGGGATAGCGGTACAAACCACATCAATCTTTATGGTCATCGATAACGGCCAGCAATAATTTAATCGTTCCGAATAACAGGCAGCACACCAGCAGCCAGCTTGCGATCATATAAGGGATATTCGGGAACGTGGTTTCTTGCGGGAGCTGCGGTGAGCTGATCACCGAGAGCACCTTCAGTTTTCGTGCCGCTTCAACACGGGTTTTCTCCACCGATGTCAGCGTGAGTTTGTAGAGTTCAGTATCAAACTCGACTTTCGATTTAATGCTGTCGAAATCTACCGCCATGCTGTTCAGCTGATGGCCATCCGGCGCGGTGATTTTGCTTTTTTCCTGATCAATCTGCTTACCCAGAGAGGTAATGGCGTTCTGCGCGCTGATCACCTGCGGCGCATCATCGCGCAGGTAGGTCAGCAGGTTGCGCAGTTCCGCTTCCATCTGGATTTTTTGCCCCATCAGCGTATTCACCAGCGTGGTCGCTGCAATCGCCTGAGCCTGCGGATCGAGAATATTGTTGTGGTTCTGATACGCCAGCAGCTGGGTTTTGCTTTCATCCAGTCGGGCGCGGGCTTCACGCATTTCGTTTTCAGCAAAAGCCTGCTGATCACGGGCAATCTTGTGCGTGATTTCGTTGATGAAACGTTCGGATTCTTTGAGAACGGCCTGGTTGAACTTCTCGGCAAATTCCGGGGTAAAACCCTGCGTGCCGATGGTAAGCATGCCCGATTTATCGTCATACGTGACGGCAATCCGGTCGCGGTAGTAATTCAGGAACTGCTCACTGCTCGCATCTTTTGGCAGGTGATACAGAAAATCCAGACCGCTTTTACCGAAAACGGAACGGAAATCGAGTTGCTTATCCAGAACGGCCAGCATGTCAGGCGAGTTAATGTATTCTTTTAAATACATGGCGTCCTGAGCGGTGCTGGGATTTCCGGCGCCCAGCAGCAGGCCAACGTTCAGGCTGGAGCCGCTGATGTCGTTAGAGCTTTTGATGGCGACGGTAGATTCGCTGAGATAGCGCGGACGGCTGAAGATCACCAGATAGATGATCAGCAACGCCATCGGCAGGCCGATCACAATTTTGCCCAGATTGCGGTTCAGCGTGGCCATATTAAGATGAGGAGATCGACGAACCCGGGCAATGTGTTCCCCCGGCCATGCGGACTTCAATTTTTCAATAAACATTTATTATCATCATGACAAACAGCACGTTTTTAGTGTCGTGCTTTATTAAAAGTACCGTGAAAACCTCATTTCCCTCGCGTAAGGTTCACGGTGCGCAAAGAGTTTAATCGTGCTTCATCGTCAGTCGAAAATACGAACCAGGCCTGCGACGTTCTTTTCTTTATCCGTCACCAGCAACACCGAAACGCGGTGCTTTTGCATCAGCATTTCAGCATCCGTAATCATCATGTCAGCCGGTAAGGTCAGCGGCGAACGAGTCATCATGTCTCTGGCACACGCGCTGTCGAGCTGCGCATTCTTTTCCATATAACGACGTAAATCGCCATCGGTAATGATGCCGGCCAGCTGGTTCTGCGCATCATTTACCGCCACCATGCCCTGACAACCGCAGGTGATCGCCGAGATAACCTGGCGGAACTGAGTGTCTTCGGTAATGGTCGGCACATTTGCCTGCATCACGTCGGAAACGCGGGTCAGCAAACGGCGCCCCAGCGAGCCGCCCGGATGGTAACGGGCAAAATCTGTCGGCAGGAATTTACGCTGATGGATAAGTGCCACCGCCAGCGCATCACCGATCGCCATGGTCAGCGTGGTCGATGTGGTCGGTGCGAGATTATTCGGACAGCTTTCGCTTTCCATCATCAGTTCAAGCGTCGCATCAGCATGTTTAGCCAGCGTCGATTCGCTGTGGTTGGTGATCGCAATAATGCGGTTACCAAACTGACGTAATGAAGGGATTAGCTTAAGAATTTCGTCGGTTTCCCCGCTGGCTGAAATCAGGATCAGCAGGTCATACGGCGTAATCATCCCCAGGTCACCGTGGAAGGCTTCTGCAGGATGAATAAAGAAACTGGGGGTTCCGGTTGAGGCCAGCGTCGCAGAAATTTTGCGCCCGACATGTCCGGATTTTCCCATTCCGGAGAGGATCACGTGGCCTTTGCATTCAACAATCAGCTTCAGCGCCTTCTGGTACTGAACGCTGTCGAGGTGTGAAGAAAGACGGTGTAAGGCGTCAGCCTGTTCAGAAAGCGTACTGCGCACCGAGTCAATCAGACCGGGCTGTAAGGATACAAGACCAGCGCTTCCAACTACCTGATTATCTGCCACTTTAATACCCTGAATACCCTTCCGGGATAAAACTCACTCAGCGACTACACTTAAGAGTGGTTATTTATTTTGGTTAGCCGATCAAGTAAATGCACGGAGACGAATTCCATTTCCTGGTCTGGCCGGTCGACGCTGTCTGGCAGCTGGAGGGAATTGAATGAGAAAAGCGAGAACCTGAACGATGCAGAGGCTCGCGAGCAAAACATGAACTTACAAACACGCGAAAAATGAAACAGATTCACATGGGTTATTGATAACCGAAACACATTCATTCAATTCACGCGTTTTTTTAACATAGGGCACGAAATAACACAAACTCTATCAGACTTGTCCTAGGAATTTATGACATTTCGCGATGTTGTTGTGACGAATAAAAATTATCAACCCCCTGTTTTATAACCATTTACACTTAGCTAGCACAATTAATCATAGCGAATTAGCACTATAAGCAGCCTATTATTAACCAATAGAAATTTAGCCGTGAATAAATGTTTCAAATGAGTGATTTAAATTAATGTTTCGAGGAGGCCATTATGGCAAGCGGATGGGCGCAAGATGGCGCGGTACAAGATCAGATTGATTCCACAGTGAACGACGCGGTTGAACGAGCGCGTCAGTCGCTCGGCCATGGCGAAAGTGCGCATTATTGTAAGGAGTGCGGTGACCCCATTCCTGAAGCACGCCGGGAAGCGCTGCAGGGCGTGCAATATTGTGTGAAATGTCAGGCAGAGATAGACAAAAAACAGCAGGATCATGCCGGATACAACAGGCGCGGCAGCAAAGACAGTCAGTTGCGCTAGCATTTTTCCTTATGACCGGTTGCACCATTTTGGTTCACCCAGGGCGAATTCCGGTCTGAATTTCGCCCTTCCCTTCTTAACATCTGCTTCAAAACTGAGCACTGGTTTGGCTCAGGTTCTAATAAAGTTAGAGCGAGTTATCATTTGAGCAGCACAATTGTTAATTAATGATTGTTTAAAATACAACATCTGGTTAATGATGAAGCCATGCACCATCAAAGAACATTTCAACATGTAACAACGCACCATAATAGTGCCTTGATTCATAAAAATGCCGCTTGATCGGTTCAGCAGCGCGATAACCTATTGAATTTTAATATGCATAATTTCCCGCATAAATTCTGGCATAAATTTTGCATTAAAGCGCCGTAACCCAATGCCGTTCCCATAATATGTACAAAGGAAATTCACTGATGAAGTCACTGTTAAAAGTTTCCCTGGCCGCGTTGACTCTGGCCTTTGCCGTTAGCTCCCACGCAGCAGACAAAAAACTGATCGTAGCTACCGACACTGCGTTTGTACCGTTTGAATTCAAACAAGGCGACAAGTACGTCGGCTTCGACATTGACCTCTGGGACGCGGTCGCCAAAGAGATGAAAGTCTCTTATGAACTGAAACCAATGGATTTCGGCGGCATCATTCCTGCTCTGCAAACACACAACATCGACCTGGCACTGGCCGGTATCACTATCACCCCTGAGCGTAAAAAAGCCATCGACTTCTCTGATGGTTACTACAACAGCGGTCTGATGGTAATGGTTAAGAGCAATAACGACGCCATCAAAAGCGTTGCTGATCTGAAAGGCAAAACCGTTGCAGTGAAAAGCGGCACCAGCTCCGTTGATTACATGAAAGCCAACGTGCAGACCAAAGATCTGCGTCAGTTCCCGAACATCGACAGCGCTTACATGGAACTGGGCACGGGCCGTGCTGATGCGGTCATGCACGACACGCCAAACATTCTGTACTTCATCAAAACTGCCGGTAAAGGTCAGTTCAAAGCGGTCGGCGATTCACTGGCTGGCCAGCAATACGGTATCGCATTCCCGCAAGGCAGTGACCTGCGTGAGAAAGCCAACGCCGCGCTGAAAACCATCAAAGAGAATGGTACTTACGCAGCAATCTACAAAAAATGGTTTGATACCGAACCTAAATAAGCTGTTTTTAATTTAAGTCGTTCCTTTTTTAAGAAAGAGCACTTGAGAAGAAGCGCCTGTCAGATGCAAATCTGCACAGGCGCAGTTTGTTGTTTTACCAGGAGATAATCCATGCAGTTTGACTGGAGCGTAATTTGGCCCGCTCTGCCTATCCTGCTCGAAGGCGCTAAAATGACATTGTGGATTTCGGTCCTCGGTCTGGTTGGCGGTCTGATTATTGGTGTGATTGCGGGTTTTGCCCGCGCGTTTGGTGGCTGGTTTAGCAGCAACGTCGCACTGGTCTTTATCGAGCTCATTCGCGGTACGCCTATTGTCGTACAGGTAATGTTCATTTATTTCGCACTGCCGATGATGGTTCCCGATCTGCGTATCGACCCGTTCAGCGCGGCGGTGGTGACTATCATCATCAACTCCGGTGCTTATATCGCTGAAATTACGCGTGGCGCGGTGTTGTCGATTCACAACGGATTCCGTGAAGCGGGTCTGGCGCTGGGTCTGTCGCGCCGTGCGACGCTGCGCTACATCATCATGCCGCTGGCGTTGCGCCGCATGTTGCCACCGCTGGGTAACCAGTGGATCGTCAGCATCAAAGACACCTCACTGTTTATCGTTATCGGTGTCGCCGAACTGACCCGTCAGGGCCAGGAAATCATCGCCGGCAACTTCCGCGCCATGGAAATCTGGAGTGCGGTTGCTGTTATCTATCTGATCATCACGCTGGCTCTGAGCTTTGTTCTGCGCCGCTTAGAACGCAAACTGAAAATTATATGATTGAATTCAAGAACGTCTCAAAACACTTTGGTAAAACCCAGGTGCTCCACGACATCGATCTGAACATTTCTCAGGGTGAAGTCGTGGTTATCATCGGGCCATCCGGCTCGGGTAAATCCACACTGCTGCGTTGCATCAACAAGCTGGAAGAAATTACCTCCGGCGAGCTGATTGTTGATGGCCTGAAAGTGAACGACCCGAAAGTCGACGAACGCCTGATCCGCCAGGAAGCGGGCATGGTGTTCCAGCAGTTTTATCTGTTCCCGCACATGACCGCACTGGAAAACGTGGCGTTCGGCCCGATCCGTGTGCGTGGCGCGTCGAAGGAAGAAGCCAATAAACAGGCGAAAGAGCTGCTGGCAAAAGTCGGGCTTTCCGAGCGCGGTAATCACTATCCGTCAGAGCTTTCCGGTGGACAGCAGCAGCGCGTGGCCATCGCCCGTGCGCTGGCGGTTAAACCAAAACTGATGCTGTTTGATGAGCCAACCTCTGCGCTGGATCCTGAACTGCGTCACGAAGTGCTGACGGTAATGAAGCAGCTGGCAGAAGAAGGCATGACGATGGTTATCGTGACTCACGAAGTCGGCTTTGCCGAGAAAGTGGCTTCACGTCTGATCTTCATCGACAAAGGTCGTATCGCCGAAGACGGTAAACCGTCTGACCTGGTGAACAACCCGCCAAGCGAACGTCTGCGCGAGTTCCTGCAACACGTTTCCTGATGCCAAAGGCCGCGGCAAGAGCGGCTTTTAACTCTGACCGGAATTATTTCGGTTTCTCAAGTGCGGTGATCGCTTAACGCGCTGCGCCGAAACCGCCCAAAAGGGGAAAGTGCTTTTCCCCTTTTGGATTTCCCCTCGCCTTTTTACTCCGCGCTTTCGCTTGCTGGCTATGTTCCAGTTACCGCCGTGACAGGCTGGAAATCTAGCCGCTACGCGGTGCCTTCTCTCGGTCCTGAAGCTATAGGTCTTCAGGCCGCTCCGTTCAGCAAGATTTCTGAATCGCCCGTGAGTTTCAACACACTCGATCTGCCGATCATTCCCTTATGGCACGTCACCCCACAACTTTTTGCCACAAATTATCTACAATACGGCCACTTATGCTTTACCCTTAGGCAGCTTTACGCCGATTAATTGCTATTTTTGAGAGAGGAACAATGCCGCATAACGACAGGACTCCGTTGGCTCACCGCATCCAGACACACGTATTTTCCACCTTGCTGTTCATCACGCTGGCCCTGTTCAGCGCTTTCAGTCACGCGGCAGAACAACCTGCCGGTGCCGATCAGCAAAAAGCCTCATACACCGCGCTGGCCGATATACTTCAGGATGATAAGGCCCGGGCTGAATTAATTTCACATCTGCGTGAAGCCGCCAAAACTCAAACGGCAGAACCGGCTCCCGCCGCTGAAAAGAGCGAACCTAAGCCGGAACAGCTTTCCCTGATCGACGAACTGGTCGATACCACGCAAAGTACCGTCGCGCAGCTCAGACAGCGCGTAGAAAAACTCAAAGACACTATCGATTCCGGCCCGCAGCACAGCTTTCGCGCTGACCGCTTTTTTACGGCACTGGGGTATTTCCTGCTCACCGTTGCCGTGACCTTTGCGCTGTTTCATCTGATCCGTAAACTGGTGGGTCCGCTGTATGTGCGTCTTGGCCGCTGGGGAAATAACGCACGGCTGAAACAGGCGCACTGGTATCAGCTGCCCGCCAGTATTCTGGGTGCGTTCGTCATCGATTTGGTTATTTTGCTGCTGACCGTCGCCGCCGGAAATCTGTTCACACAATATATGAACGGCGGCAGCGCGCTGATTGCGCGTCAGCAGGCCTTATTCCTCAGCGCCTTTGCGGTCATTGAATTCTTCAAAGCCGTATTGCGACTGATTTTTGCGCCCGGCTTCAGCTATCTTCGCCCGTTCCCGCTGACTGACATGACTGCCCGTTACTGGAATACCCGCCTGGCCTGGGTCAGCGGCCTGATTGGTTATGCGCTGATGGTCGGCGTGCCGGTAGTGGCGACGCAAATCAACTACACCACCGCCGCCGTGGTTAATTTTGTGGTGATGCTGGGGCTGACGATTTATGCCAGCTGGCTGATCCTGCATAACCGACGCACTATCCACCGCGAATTCAATCTGCTGGCCGAACGCTCGATGGCGTTTTTCAGCGTGATCCTGCGCGCCCTCGGACACGTCTGGCATCTGCTCGCGGTGAGTTATTTCGTGGTGCTGTTTTTCCTTTCACAGTTTGATTTTGCCGGCAGCCTGCGGTTTATGATGACCGCAACGGTGAAAAGTCTGGTGGTCATTGCGCTCGGCGCCTTGATTTCCGGCCTGCTTTCCCGCTGGATAAGCCGCCGCATTACCCTGCCTGATGACGTGAACCGCCGCTATCCGCTGTTGCAAAAACGCATCAACTCGTACATTCCGGCAGGTCTGAAAATTATCCGCGTGCTGGTAGTGCTCAGCGTAACCTTGTTCCTGCTCGATGCCTGGCACATCTTCAATCTCAATAAATGGTTCATGACCGAAAGCGGCGAGAAAGTGATCAGCGGGCTGGGACATATCCTGTTTATCTTGTGCTTTGCGATTGTCGGCTGGACGTTGCTGGCCAGCATGATTGAACACCGTCTGGGGCAGGAGCTGACTAACGGCGCACGACCAAGTGCCCGCGAGCGGACATTGCTGACGCTGTTCCGTAACGTGCTCGCTATCGTGATCTGCACCATCACCGTGATGATCATGCTCTCGCAAATCGGGCTGAATATTGCGCCTCTGCTCGCCGGTGCCGGTGCGCTGGGTCTGGCGGTCAGCTTCGGTGCGCAGACGCTGGTCAAAGACGTCATCACCGGGATCTTCATCCAGTTTGAAAACGGCATGAACACCGGCGAATACGTCACCGTCATGGGGATCACCGGCACGGTCGAAAGCATGACCATCCGCTCAATTGGCCTGCGCGATATTTACGGCGTGTTCCACATCGTGCCTTATTCTTCCATCACCACTCTCTCCAACTACGAGCGCGAATTCGGTGTGTACCGCGCCAGCTATAACGTCAGCCGCGACGAAGACGTAGATAAGGCCAATGATGTGCTGCGTCAGGCGGTAGAAGAGTTGCAGCAGGATGAGAAAATCAAACCTCTGCTGCTCGGCGAACCGACCTTCCAGGGCGTTGTGGGATTAGGCGATCAGTTCTTCACCATCCGCGTACTGGTACGCACCAGAGCGTTGGAGCAATGGACGGTGCAATACGCGCTGGACAGACTGGTGAAAATTCACTTCGAGAAAGCGGGCATGGTGATGCCAAGGCAGGCGGTGCAGATATATAAAGATGAAGGAGATGCTGGCGGTGGGGGCACCTTACCGGTGGTAGGGCCAGTCAGGTGATGTGCTGGCCGCAGGGCTGAAGCTGTATCGAGATAATTTCGGTTTCTTCACTCGCCGTGAGGGCTTGACTGAGAATATTTCGGTTTTTTAAGTGCGGTGATCGCGCGGCCTCTCGCGCCGAAACCGCCCAAAAGGGGAAAGTGCTTTTCCCCTTTTGGATTTCCCCTCGCCTTTTTACTCCGGGCTGCCGCTGGAACGACGGACATGTTCTGTTGCCTCGGCAAGTGGCGCAAAATGTCATCGCTCCGCGATTCCCTCATTTCAGGTTTCGAGCCTCGGGTCTCGAACCATTCATTCGGTGCCATTTTTAATCACGCCAATCAACTTTTCTAAAAGATAAATCCATCCCGTTTTTGAATTTAAGATCGTGCGGGCGCTTTCAGAAAACTTGCTGAACGGAGCGGCTTCGAGACCTATGGCTCGAAGACCGAGAGAAGGCACCGCGAAGCGGCAAGATTTCGCGCCTTTCGCTGTGATAACTGGAACATAGCCAGCCAGCGATAGCGCGGAGTAAAAAAGCGGGGAGAGATCCAAGAGAGGGAAAGCACTTCCCTCTCTTGGGCGGTTTCGGCGCAGCGCGTTGAGTGATCACCGCACTTGAGAAACCGAAATTTACTCAATCCAACTTTCACGGTGAGTGAAAAAACCGAAATATTCTCGATCAAGCCTTCACGCTGAGTGAGAAAGCGACCGGTTAGCCGCCTCGTTGCAGCGCCCACCTGCCACTAATGCCTCGTCTGCCCCTGATCCCCGGTGATAACGGAAAACTCCGCCATCATCCGTACCAGATCCTGCATCCCCAGGTTCACCTGATTGATCACATCACCCGCATTGCGGCTCAGTGCCACGCCACCACCGGCGCGGTTGACGCAATTCCCCATGCCATCAATCGCCGCCATCACGCCATCGCGGATGCTTTGCGTAAGCTGGTCAATTTCGACAGCGGCCTTGCGGGACTGATCGGCCAGTGAGCGGACTTCTCCGGCGACCACGGCGAATCCCCTGCCCTGTTCTCCGGCGTGGGCCGCTTCAATCGTCGCGTTGATGGCCAGCAGATTGGTCTGGGATGAAATGCGGCGGATGGTATCCACCATTTCGCCAATGCGTTCGGAGGTCTGCCCCAGTTGCCCGATAATCTCTGAAGTACGGCGCGCCAGCGCTTCCACTTCCTGCATATCTTCCACCGCTTTCTGCACGATGG
>Ga0308168_1000543_pt1 | contig 44651 bp, 30 predicted proteins | sample PhyCR2_FD_202133 | JGI IMG/M metagenome (GOLD analysis project Ga0308168, IMG submission 202133) | Phyllosphere microbial communities from UC Gill Tract Community Farm, Albany, California, United States - DLSLRC.R2 | ecosystem: Host-associated > Plants > Phyllosphere > Unclassified | place: USA...
AGGCAGGTATTCTAACCGACTGAACTACCGCTCCGCTGTGTTCCCTTGGGAACGAGGCAGATATTACGGTTTGCCTCCGATCCCGTCAATGCTTTTTCTCTGCTTTTGAATCGTTTGCTGCAAAAACGATCCAAACGGTTATTTTACCAGCATTTCTGCCGCATTTAACCGCGCCAGAGGCAGCTTCCGCCCTTCTTCTGCACCAGATCGAGACGTGATTCATGAGCCACCAGCTCTTCATCGCTGGCGAGAATGACGCGTAAGGCGCTGGACTGACGAATAATGCGCTGGATTTCGCCCTCCCCGACCTGCTGCTGCGAATCGTTATCGGCATTAAAGGCCAGGGCTGTCTGGCCACCCGTCATGATCAGGTAGACATCGGCCAGGATCTGGGCATCGAGTAATGCCCCGTGCAGCGTTCGTTTGCTGTTATCTATTTCATAGCGCGAGCACAACGCATCGAGGCTGTTACGCTTGCCGGGGAACATCCTTCTCGCCATCGCCAGACTGTCGGTGACTTTACAGAAGGTGTCGGTCTTCGGCAGGCCGCGGTTGAGCTTGCTGAATTCATAATCCATAAAGCCGATATCAAACGAGGCGTTATGAATGACCAGCTCGCCGCCTTTGATGTAGTCGATGAATTCATCGGCGACATCGGCAAAGGTGGGTTTATCCAGCAAGAATTCATCTGCGATACCGTGAACGCCAAAGGCTTCCGGGTCCACCAGCCGGTCTGGCTTCAGGTAGACGTGGAAGTTATTGCCGGTAAGACGGCGGTTGATCACCTCTACCGCACCGATCTCGATGATCTTGTGCCCTTCATAGTGAGCACCGATCTGGTTCATACCCGTGGTTTCGGTATCGAGGACAACGACTCGATCAGTACCTAATTTGTTAACCATAACGCAATCCTGACCAACTCTTACTGATTTTAGTGTATCACGGTGGTATACCTACTCCAACACTGTGAAATATTATGTAAACACTGCATCTTCCCTCTAATACACCGGGAATAATGTAAACATGAAATTTTCTCTGAAATCTTATATATCCCATAACGGTGAGCGTTTTTCTCTTCTCTTTAGTCCCGCCGCGCCTGGGGTGCCCTTATTTTACCCCTGCGCCTTCATCTCTAGGCAGGTGAGAGACAATGCAACCCACCAGACTCAAGTCACCATCCTAAGTGGTATTCAGCGTCTCATTGAGTGGGAGCGAGATCGAAAGCTTGATCTCGAAGAGAAGCTGATTTGTGGTGAGCTTATGACTCCCTTTGAAATCGATGATCTTGCAGCCCATGCACGCTCTCGTCGAAATGGAAAAAGAGGAGATGTAGTTAGTTCCAGAAAATTCAACGGCTACTGGTCAAGTATTTGCAAATATATTGCCTGGCTCACTGATGAGTTACTACCAAACCGCAACAACTCGAACGTTCGAAAGTTAGTTGAAGAACAAAACTCCAGACTCGCTTTGAAAGCACGTAGGCGCCTGGATTCCAAAGCCAAGAAACACCAGAAAACTCTCGATGAGAAAATATCCGAGCTTGCAAGGGCGCAACTATTAACGCTCTTCAGTACTCCTTTTCAAGATTTTACTGCCAACCACGGGGGTATCATTGAATATGCTAAAAAAGGTGTACAGCTACGTAATGTAGTCATGCTCAGAATTCTCTACGAAACAGGAATGAGACGAGGCGAGCTACTTTCATTGAAATTGAAAAGCTTTGTTGAGGCCAGCGGTGGAGAAGGAGCATATCTTTCAATCGAGAAAAATCATGGCGACGAATTTGATCTACGAGCGAACCAGCCTGTAGCCAAAACACAGGGTCGTGATGTTTCCATTTCGGCTGCCTTAGAGTCTCAAATTATTGATTATATAACGCATTACAGGGCGGAACTAAACAATATCGGCCTTACCCATGAGTCTTTCATTTTCTGCGTACATCGTTCAGGAAAGACTCAAGGCAGCGCCATATCCGTTAACGGCTTCAATTCTGCGTTCAAACAAATCAAAGAAAAATATCCAATCCTGAAAGAATGCCATCCTCATGCATTCCGTCACGACTGGAACTACCGATTCTCCCAGAAGGTAGAAACGCTCGGAATATCCGAAATCGAAGAAGCGGAAATAAGAGAACAGCAAATGGGCTGGGTTCCCGGCTCATCAATGGCTAAAATCTACAACCAACGCAACCGACGCGAAAAAACCATGCTGCTCGGCAGAAAAATAGCTGACGACACAGCGCGACCGAGAAAATAGCATGAATAATCAATTGGCCTCGATTAATCCAGAAGATGAGAAAGCCTACGTAACATTGGATGCAGGAATGAACAGTGTCAAAACCAATAAAAAGATGGCAAATAATTTAGACTCTCAGCTAGCCATTGACTTGGACGCAACTGCGACTCCGACCTCTAGGCTTTTTTGGGATCAAAACAAGCTCGTCAGTCATGAGCATTCCACCACTAACACTAATTGCTCTTATCTACTGGACGGTTTTTCGCTGCAAACCAAAAACTCATTCAAGCAGACTGTGCTTCAATATAGGGAAGATGGGCAAATAGGGGTGGGGACACTGATTGCTATGATATGCGTGATGCGTACATGCGCTAAAACCCATCCCACAAGTAAAATTGATGTCAACTGGGTGGCTAAAAACCTTGAGAATAAATCATTTCGCAAGGCAAGAAGACAAATACGATTATTCTTACAATATTGGAGAGAGAGGTATGTCCCTGCGCAAGAAATTGTATCACTAGACGCTCTCAACTTACTCGCTCAAGTCGCGTTGCCCAGCTTCAAATCCGACAATGTAAACTCTGACGATCCTGAAAAAAGCTGGCTCACCGACGAAGAATATGACGGCCTTCTTCAAATTACATGGTCACATTATGATGCTACAGGCGATCAACAAACGGCTCTGATACGCCTTCTCTCCTTGCAATACGCCAGACGCCCCTGCCAACTACAAAGATTAAAATTTTCCGATCTAAGATCGTGTGCTGAAAAAGACATTGCTGAGCATTCCGAAAATGAAATTAATTTTCCATCAGTGAAGGAAAAGTTTGTCGAAAAGGAGTTCAGAGGGGGTAAATTTGAGACACACCCTATCGCCGGCCATCTCTGGTCTATTCTTAAAATTCAGCGAAAAAAAATTCAAGAATGTTTTGAAAAAATTATTCATCAGAAACTAACTGTTAAACAAGTCCAGTTACTGCCAGTATTTACGACTTCAAACAGAATACAAAGGGCATGCAAGATCCTGAAAGACACTCTTAACTTAGATCCTATTAGCAATCTAGACGACGAGCTTTTTCATTTAAGAGACAATTCTATCGGCGGCACGATCAGCTTCAGACGCGACCTGACAATATATAGTCAGTCCAATAGAAAGCCAATTAAGGTTCCAGTTCTTCCCTTGAGTGTCAGAACAGGCCATCCCATTAAAGTAAATGCTATTCGGCTTCGTCATACCCGTATTCGCCAACTTGCGCGACAAAGTGTACCACGCGTGATTTTATCACATTGGCTTGGCCATACCACCGATGAAGCACTTAATTCATATTACAGCGATCCAGCCGAAGAAGCTCGGCGAATTGATGCACAGCTTGCTCCTATGCTTACCCCCATTGCTCAGGCATTCACGGGAATAATAATCACAACTGACGCGGAGTCAACTTTCCCCCATGAGTCCCTTAAACGTCTGGAACTGGCAAACGAGGGGGAGCTACATTATTTAGGCCGCTGTGGGAAGTTCAGCTTTTGTGCGACAAACTCAATCCCGATCCCCTGCTATCGTTGCAGGAATTTTGAGCCCCTTGCTGACGCACCGCACGAAGAAGTTCTGAACGTCCTTAAATACCGCCAGGCCCAGGAAAATACCTTATTCATAAAATCCTCCGGGAGCATGCGGAATCTCCTCGTCCCAATAGACCTCTCAGATGACATTCGGGCCGTCGAGCGGTGTATTGCCCTGTGTAAAGCCAAGCGAGAAGAGCAATAATGGCCACCAATCTTAAACTCGTCAGCTTCAACCCGACTCCCGAACTCAGCCCCGCCACGAACCTCGAGCAGTTCGTAGCCTACTGCCGTGATGAACTCACGTTGTGGGCTGACAATCAAAACTTCTATTGGGACGCCAGCACTTGGCCTGATAGCTGTCGCAAATCACGTATACGTTTTACAAACCATGCCAATACCAAACTTCATCCATCAGTAAAACCTAGCCCAGATCAGCTTATTCACCCCGCCCTTATGGGCGTGCTGAAGGCGTATTTACGCTATCGGCATTCAATAAAGCCACATCGCAACATGACGCGTGAACTACAGGCTTTCAGAGCCCTGGAGCAGGCGCTTGTAGAGGACATGCTAACTCCAGACATCACTCAACTCCATAAGCGTCATTTCCAGCGGGCCACGCAGTTGCTCATTAATTACAGCAACAGGCAATACGCCGTTCAATCATTACTGCAGATTCTGATACTGCTCTCCGAGAAGTTAATAGTCACTGCCGAAGTATTTCTATGGCAAAACCCTTACGTCGGCAGCCAATCCTATGAAAAGTTAAAGGGAGGGCATGCCCTAGCGGCCGTCAAGCTTAGGAAAGTCGCAAATCAAGATGCGTTCCTAAGTATTGCAGATATCTTCAGCAAACCACTATCTCAGTTGGACGACAGCGATATTATGGTTACATCCATTACTGCCTTGCTGCTTTCTGCACCCATGCGTATTGGAGAAACACTACATTTGCGCACCTATTGTCTGAGATCTGACCACGACAAGAGTGGTACCCTCCAGCGTTACCTTGCCTATTACGTGCCAAAGACTCGGAGCTATACACGCAAGCCCGTTCCTGCGACGATGGGCGAAGTTGCTCAGGAGGCTGTGGATCGGTTGCTTGATATTACCGAGGAAGGCCGGCGTCTTGCTCTATACATGGAGTCCAAACCAACAACGTTCTATCGACATGCTAACTGTCCAGCAGTACCTAATGACCAGCTACTGACACCTGATCAAGTAACGCAAGCACTTGGGTTCACGCATTCAAGTGCGTGCGGGAGCTTCCTCAAAAGGTGCACAGGTAACTTCACACTGAAAGGATTTACACTGGACCTTTTGTGGCAAATTATCCTGACCCAGCACCAAAAACATAACCCATATTTCCCGTATCAAGAAAAGCCTTTCGGCGACCAGACACCGCTCAAGATGAGCGAATCGCTTATGTGCTTTAGACGCCTACAACTTGGTACGCGGTCAAGTACGAGCCCAGTATTGCTCGCCCCGTTTACCTCCAACCACTATCGAAATCGAATCAACGGCGCCGTGGAGGGAGCTAGCAAAAACCAGCGCTTCATGTGTTTCTTTACCAAACATGGTATTGAGCCTATGAGGCTGAACTCGCATAGCCTTCGGCACTTTGTGAACCGTTTGGCCAAGCAAGGAGGTATGTCGATTGAAGCTATCACCGAATGGAGTAGTCGCGCGTCTATCCAACAAACTCGTACCTATTTGCACGAATCCCCAGAGCAACACCGTGATCGCGCCGACACCATCCACGGCACAAAGCAGGAGCACCAGACGCTGGCTCCTGTCACCGAAGAGGAAGCGGAGAAATATGGTATGGGCCCCTACCATCGCAGCCGCTATGGAATCTGTCGGCGTAATTGGCGAGTCGGCCCCTGCATTAAATTTGCAGACTGTACTAATTGCAGTGAATTGCTCGCATGCAAAGGGGATAAAATTGCCCTGGAGGCAATCAAAGATGACTTGAGACACATGTTAAGCACGCGGGAAGCAGCTGAGAGAGCTATCTCTAGCGGAGAACGTTCTGGTGGGCTGTGGCTCGCCAAGGCCGAGCCGCAAATCGCTCGCTTGGTCGAACTTGTCAAGATCATGGAAAACCCAGATATTCCGGACGGCTCACCTATCCAGGTGAAGGGTACTGACTTTAGCCACGAGTCAGAACTAGTGGCCAAAAAAGTAGAAGAGGCCGGAGTAGAACTGCTCGATAAGCAACAGCTGGTCATTGAATACGGTCAAGACCTGATTGAATGCCTGAACATGCTTGCAGGCAAAGCCTGATAGGAAGCACACATATGCCAAAAGTAATCACAGACCAACAGACTCGCGAGATCTGTCGAATGATCCATGCCTGGGATAGTAAGTTGCACAAGCTCGACTGGCGCACGATATGCCTGGGCGCACAAGAAATCCTGAATTGGCCGACCCCTCCCACGCGTCAGGCTCTCAATAAAAAACCTACCATAAAACTGGCGTATCAAGCGAAGAAAGAGATTGTTCGCCGTGAGTTGACGCAGGTCACCAACTATCCTCGTCCTAAGACCATCAAAGAAGGTGCGGAGCGCATTTCACGATTGGAAAAAGAGATTGAGGAGCTTAGGGCATTCAATTCGAAACTGGCCGAGGCTTTCAACAGAATCGTCTACAATGCGTCGCTTGCGGGCCTCAAAAAAGTGGATCTCATGAAACCGATGCCATCAACAAAAGAACCCACCACGAAGAGTTAAGAGGCGGATATGCACTGAGCATTACTAGTGCCTGTAAGCAACTCATCCCAACATATATTGTACAGTCAATTAATTACGAATTACATAAACCTATAGGTTTCTACATAAGAACAACATTTTATGGAAACTAAGGACTAGGGATATTGTCCACATTATGCCCTCGTATACCTAGCAACTTTCTATAACTTCCGTAAGAAAGATCTTTGTTTTAAGCATTCAGTTTAAAACACAACACACATTGTGTGATGATTATCTTTCCAGCCAAATTTACATATGTAGAAACTGATTAATCGCAGTCATCACCAGAGCCTTTTCATCGAGGCTTGTTATCCATTAAGACATACCATACAGTCTTGATTTGCGCGTATGGCTGGGGTAAGGAAATGGATAATGAAGAAGGAATTATTTTTGGAAAAAGAGAACCTACGCATTCATTCACACCATAAACTTTGATAAGGTTATAAGAATTAACTCATGAGGTACTTAATGGCTCATAATCCGGTAACAATCAGACAAAACTTCAAAATTGGTGAGCTTGATGCCGAATCTGATTCGATTTTGCTTGATAGCTGTTTTGTTGATAGTGGCTACTTAAAAAAATTACTTGATCCCCATGACAATTCATCTATTGTAAGGGGGCGAACTGGTGCAGGTAAAAGTGCTCTGTTGCATATGGTAATGAGCCATGCTTATAAATGTCGACGCTTAGATCCTAATGATATATCCATTAGATTCCTTGAACAATCTGACATAATTGCTTTCTTTGAAGAACTTAAAGTAAACCTCGATATGTTCTATAAAATATTATGGCGACATATATTAATTATGGAATTGCTAAAGTTAAGGCATGACATAAGAAGCGAATCCGATACTAATAATTTTTTCTCTGGAATTTTGGGTCGCCTAAAGAAAGATGAAATTAAAAGAAAAGCTCTTGAGTACTTCAGAGAGTGGGGTGATAAGTTCTGGATAGATACAGATGCACATTTGCGAGAGATAACACGGAAACTTGAACGGGACACCAAAGCCTCTATTGGCGCGGAATTAAGCGGTGTCGCTCTTAACGCTGAATATGCAAAAAAATTGTCCGAAGAACAAATCGTAGATGTAAAGAAACGCGCCACAGAAGTAGTTAGTGGCTTACAAATCCAAAAACTTAATGAAATACTTACTCTTCTAGCTGATTACTCATTTGATGACCCCCAGAAAAAATATTTTATTGTTATTGATCAACTTGATGAAAACTGGGCAGAAAATGAAACACGATACAAGTTTATAAGAGCACTTATTGAAGAGATCAAAGTGTTCCGAAAAATTAAGAACATCAAAATCATAGTGGCCTTGAGGCTTGACCTTCTTCGCTCAGTATTCAACCTTACACGAGGCTCTGGATTTCAAGAAGAGAAATATGAATCCTATATTCTTGATATAAAATGGACTCACGAGCAACTAACAGAACTGGTTCAAAGACGTGTAAGTGAGGTCTACCGCAGGCAGTACACCCGGGACAACGTTAAAATTCATGATATATTCCCTAAACCTAAAGGAGGACCAACCGGTCTGACTTCGCTTGAATATGTCATTGAAAGAACGCTTCTCAGACCGAGAGATGTGCTACAGTACGTCAATGAATGCTTTAGTATCGCTCTTGATCGGGAACGAATCTCATGGGGAACCATTCAGAAGGCTGAGTCAGCTTATTCCCTGAAGCGTTTACGTTCGTTGAGAGAAGAGTGGGGGGATATCTATCCTTCATTTGAAGAGACCGTGGAATTGCTACGTAACCTGCCCGATAAATTTTCCAGGACAGTTATTCCGCGAAACAATATTGACTCTGTTATTAGCGAACTTTCAATTCAAGAAACCCTTGATCCTTGTGCAGTCAGCGCTAACAAAATGCTTAATGGTGAAAGCCGTGAAGCCGATGTCATAAATGAAATTTTGTTATGTCTTTATAATCTTGGAGTGGTGGGATTTAAGGTCAGCAGTCTGACCCCTTATAAATGGTCATTCAGAGACAGTACACCTGCAACCAAAAATGAAATTAAGCGCGCCAGCGGTATGAAAATTCATAAGATGCTGCATTCCGCCCTTGATATAAGGATAAATCAGGACAGCCGTTTTGAGAAAGAGGAAACTGAAGATGATACTGAAAATATGTAGTTACATTGGTTAGTGGCCGGTATTATGAAATGAATTCATAACGGAAAGTATGAATGAAATTTAATCTTGTAATTGGGCCTGCTGAATAAGCAGGCCTTTTGGTGCTTTATGAAGCATCTAACTTTTGTCGTCAGTCTAAAACGGAACTATTAAGAAGGAGATAATCAATAACGTCCAACGCTGCATTGACTTTAAACTCCGGATAGTATTCTTCCCTATCCCTTAGCAGGACCTGAGCCGTCCGTTAATTTACCACGCTAGGTATAGAATAACTGAATAGAACAACATTTTTCATATTCATTAAAAATGGTTTAAGCGCCACAATAAAATCTTGAAATTTCACGCTGGCATCTCTTAAGACAATATGGAAGCTTATGTCTCAAGTAGGCTTATTTACTTTTAAACAACGGCGTTCAGAAACATCCAACCGAGGATACGATTCATCATATCCTGCAAGAAGCATACGGAGTTCCTCAACTACTGCACTTTTATCTATATTGCCTGGCCCTACCAGAGCATTCAAACAAGACTGAAACTTAAGATTCGTGTCCCGAAGGTTACAAAACATTTTAAATTTGAGCTCAGTAAAATACATTTTAATTAGCCATCCTTAAGACACGCCTCAAACAATCGGTCATTCAAAAAACGGACTAAAACCCCACATACAAGCTAATGAGTTGCTGAACAAGATAAGATACACACAACAGGCTGATTTAAAAACAAACTTATTATCCCTGGCCCGTATCCAAAGACGACACGTTTACTAAAAACTCCAGACAAAACCGTAAGAAATAATTTATCTACCATTGAAGTTTATTATGCTGATATAACAAGGCTACTTAGCAACTAAGACACTACTAGCCTTCTACAGTTTGCAGTAGGCGAACTATTGCTCTATGAGTAACAAGACACCTAATGGGTACGGACTACTGTCTGAAAAGGTAGTAACCTCGAAAAGTGATGTTACTTAAAGGAAGTGCATAAATCATCCCTTAGCGCGTAAGTTGTTCATTCTATGCTTTAAGATATCACAATCTTCAACTGGGAGTATGTATGAAGAAAAACATCACATTAGAAAGAGAATCGAGGCCTGCAGTGAAGCTTACTGAGCATCAGCAAAATCTCTTGAAAAGGATTAACAACCTTGCTGTCTCGCTCATGCCTGAGTTTGAAGACAGAAACCAAGCTATAAATGCGCTTACCATGGATGATAGTTCTCTGATGCAACTGCTCTGCTCTATCCTGATGGAACAGAAGACCCGTAAATCAGATTATGCAGTTCGTCAACGTCGAGAGAATCTGGAGGATTTTTACATGAGCCCTGAAGAGCTTGGTGGTGTACTGAAAATCACCGATGTCGCCGATATTCTTGGAATTTCTCGTCAATCGGTAAAAGTATGCGTGAACAATAATCAACTTATCGCATTTAAACAAAACGAGGATTTTATCTTCCCTGCCTTCCAGTTTACCGATAGTGGGTTACTACACGGTTTTGAGGAAGTCATGGCAGCATTTGATAAAGATACTCATCCGATGCTGCGTCTGGGGGTACTTAAAGCACCAATTAGCCTCGGTGAGGGTGTGGTGAAAAATCCTATTCAAATCATGCAGGACGGTGCTAAACCGAACGAGATGATACTGGCTATTCGCGCGGCCAATCAATTTGGTAGCCATATTGCAAGTTAATCCTGAAAAGACGGATAACGATTATTTTGTGTTAAAAATCGACTATGCAAAGCGTCCAACAATCGACTAACTTTTAGGTATGATATCGATTTTTATCTACCCTCAATGGAATTACGCAAAAGGCATCAAAATCAGGAAACGCGTATCAACTCTGAAGGAAAGAATCATGCATTCTAAACCTATCGTTATCGTCGCAGCTTTCTTGTTTTCAGTAAGTTCACAAGCAGGTTCTCATGACATACATCGCACGCTCATGGGAGACAACACCTCAACCAATAACCTCGCACACATCAGAATCTTACCCCAACAGCAACCCTCATCTGGTGCTACTAATGTTTATGCAAGAAATTCTCAAACCTTAGTGCCGTCATCGCTCGGAAGCGTTAATCACGTAACAGATATCGTCAACTCGCACGACGCGTTTGAGCATGAAAGCGTGATATTTTTAGCGCAGGGCATGGATGGATTCATTACCTTTTAGCCTAATGCTCACCCATGCAGGGACAACCTACTTTTTGCACCAGGCAGCTTTGTTCAGAAGACTTTATAAACAGGAATGGGCGAATGAGCATAATCGACACTGACAGGTTGCAGCTATTTTTTTGGCGTAAATATTTACCCTGGTTACAACGCAATAGTGCAGAGAAAGGAACTCCATACGACTATGTTTCCATCTTTTTTAAAGATTCGGATAATAATCGTTATATCCTCAAGGACGCGCATGGTTTAGTTAACGGGCAAGATGGTACGTTATCATTATCCTCTTTGTACCAGAGCAGTGACGTTGATAAAAAGTTTATACAAATTACTGATATGGAAACAGAGATAGTCCATTACAAAAAAAATTATACGTTACGTTATAAAAGCATATTCCTGTTTGTAATTGATCACACGCTAAAAATCATTACGCTAAAAACACAGATCGCACGTTTAAAAGGTCGACTGGTTTCTGGAGCAAAATCTGATACAGAGACTATAAGCCGCGATCGTTTTAACTTACTCAGGCTTCTGGTGGCTAGCTATGTTAATCAACGGCCATCACGAGCCTCTTCCGGTTTCAACCGGGATGAAATGATCGCCTTACTTTATGGAACATTATGGTATAAACACATTAAAAATGAGGCATTCAGAAGAAAAATAACGCTGCTGCTGGAGTCACTGGTGATTAGCGGCGATTTAACTGAAAGTCAGGGTAACTATTACGTTCAGGGTCAGGCAATAACCACCCTCGTTGAGTATGAAAAAGAGGATCGCCGCGTTTCCCAACAACAAAAAATGCACAAAAATATTGTCCGCTTTATGTTTGTTATCACAGTGGCAACGCTACTGATCATTTTGGTTTTGCTGGCGATGGCTGGGATCGTGGATTTACAGATCATCTGGCAAAAGATCTTACAAATAAAACCCGTCAGATTTCTTCTGAAGTTCATCTAAACCCAGGACGAGAAGCAAATGGAATATAAACTGGATATCAAGATGTTAAGGACCATTCATACGCTGTGCGCCTGCGGTAGCGTATTGCAGACGGCGAAAATCTTAGGCGTTTCACCCGGAGCCATCAGTTACACCATCAATAAAGCGAGAAAAATCACCGGTTCTGCCCTCTTTTTTCGTTCCAGGACCGGGATGGCGCCGAACAGTCTGGCCGAAGAGCTCAGCCAAAAATATCAAAAAATAGCGAAAGATATAGATGTGGACAATGTCCTTTCCATGAAAGATAAAACAGTTTTTACCGTTAGCTGCTATTCGGTGCTTGAACTGCTGCTTTCGACGGCGTTAATTGCCACCACAGAATCGCTACCCCGCATCAATTTTTGCACATCTATTGAGAACGATGAGGCCAGAATAGCCAGAATCCGAAATAAAGAAGTGGATATTGATATTGGAACCCGCTTACCGATTAATAACTCTATCATTCAACTAAGATTTTTTAGCAGCGGTATATCTGCCATTGTCCGACACGATCATCCAGTTATAGGTGAACAATTTACGATGTCTGACTGGACGCAGCATCAGCATGCCATCTGGTCCCGAGGTATGCATCTGATAAGCGACAACGTAGAGCAAACAAATCGATTTAACGCTCTGTTTCAAACACGCAATGTCGCCTTTGTCGCCAGCAGCACGCTTAATCTGGTGATGCTCTGCGCCCACAGCGACCTTATCATTTTATTGCCGACGGTGATCGCACAAAATCTTCAGGCTCTGTTGCCAATAAAAGTACTGGATGTCCCACCGGAGCTTGAAATGTCTTATGAGTGTTACGTTCATTACCATCATTCGCTCTCCACCAATCCGCTGTTAGGAGAATTAATCCAGCATTTTCAGGCTTCAGTAAACTAAAGCTAACACTGATATTTCTTCGGAATAACAACAACATTTAAATTTGTTAAATTGAGTATTTAAAGGATTGTCACGCCGTTTAATTTACAGCATGTATCTATCTGTATAACCTAGCCTCATCATTTATTTTATAAGTGAAGATATTATTATGAGTGCTATTTTATTAAGTGATAACCAGTACCTTTGTTCAGGTATAAAAAGTCCAAAGGTTGCTACCTTATTTATTTGCGGCGAACTGGAGATAGAAAAACTTCGGAAGACGAATGCTTTCACGAATATTATCATTGCGATTGAACACGACATTCTGAGAAATAATGTCATCAGAGCCATAAAAAAAGCCAGATCACGATACATCGTTTTACTAAATGCTATTGAATCAGACTGTTATGTCAAAATTGATAACATTATCTATTCATCGTTACGCTTTAATCTGCTGCCCCTGCAAAACCTGATGAAGTTTTATCACAGCCTGCATCAGCACACGTTCACCCGCAGAGAATATGACGTGTTAAAGTTGGTACATCTTGAAAACAATAAGATTGCTAAACGTCTTAAACTTTCACAGAAAACCACGAGCACCTATCGGATGAAAATACAGGAGAAAATGCATATGCGAGCAAAGAATCAGCTCGCGATGCACAGGGTGAAATCAGCCATCCTGGATCAAAAAATATAATGCTGCCGGTCCTTCAGACAGCCACCTTCATCATGAGGTGGCTGGCCTGGTGATTAAAACTGATAGCTGTAGTTCAGGCTGGCAAACCACAGATAGGGATCATCGTAGCTGCCTTTCAGCAGCGCTGGCGACTGCACCCGGGAAGACTGCATATGCAGATAAGATACTGCGAAACCAATATTACTCTGCGGCGTTACCTGATATTGCGCCCCCGTGGCGAAACGCCACTCATCCCCGGTGGGTAAAGACAGCGCAGCGTCGCCCTGCGATTTATAAATGGTGCTGTCAAACGCTACCCCCGCATTAAGACGCCACTGCTCTGTCGGGCGATACTGCACCCCCAGCGCCGTATGCCAGGAATCCTTGAGGCGGTTTTTCTTGTCAAGATCCTGCCCCACAACCCTGATCTGCGGACTACCAAACTGGCTCCAGTCCTGCCAGCCCAGATCCCCCATCACCGACCACGTCTGGTTGAGGTCGTGTACCAGGCTTAACATAATTTGCTGCGGTGCCCTGACCTGCGCCGATATTGGCAAATCGTATTCAATATTCGGTAAGTTCGGGAAGCGAGCCTTCGCATCAATATCAAAGTCATACTCGGTTTTACTGGTCCAGGTAATACCCGCTCGCGTCTGGTCGGTGAGATCCATTAATAAGCCAAGACGATAACTCATCGCCCAGTCGTGATCTTTTTCGGTCTCATCATCGCCGTCGACGTTCCGGGTGAGTGAGAGAAGACCGTAGTTGACGTTGACCGATCCTCCTAGCGAAACCCGGTCGTTCAGCTTCCAGGCCAGAGAGGGGCTTAAGGTCAGGGCCACCATCGCGCTCTTCTTGAGCAGCCGCTCGCCTGCCCACTCACCGTAGTCGGTGGCCAGGCCATAGTTGCCGTACATACCAATCCCGGCATAGAGATCCTCATTAATTTTTTGAGTGTAAAAGCCGCTGGCGTTGGGAAATACACTCATAATATCACCGGGACTTTGTCTGCCGGACTCGTCCTCCAGTCGGTAGGAGATATCCCCGTCCATCAACTGCACGCCGCCGGTAAACATGTGGTCCGGCAGACGGGTCATCCCGGCCGGGTTGGTGACGATGGTTGACGCATCCTGCGCTCGCGCCGCCTGCCCCGCACCCGCAAGCGCCGTGTCTTCCGTCCCAATTTCATAAAAGTAGAGCCCACTGGCATGGGTTACCGGGGATAAAAACAGACTAAGACCAATCAGTGTTAATTTTCTCATTCGCCACCTGCCCATTTAACGTTGCGCTGTTATTTCTGAAATCGTTCAAGCTGCGTTTTATCCGCCTCTTGCGCCCGGTCTGCCAGCCTCTGGAACTGCGAGGGGCCATAAAATGCTTTTGGTACCGGGAGAGACTGCATATCTGCGCCCGGGTAAATCTGTAGCTCCCCGAGACGGGAGAGCTGATAGCCCACCACCACGGCGGGCATGGTGAGCATATAGGGATCCGTTTCTTCATAAGCGACCGGCGTTGGCAGGCGGTTATGTTCAAGATTGTAGTTGCGCTTCAGCACCAGGAATTTATCCGGCACCCGGCGCTTGCTGTTCCACCAGTCGCCGTCCAGCTCGCGAAATTTTCTTTCGGTTTCGGTTACCGTGGTAACTCCAAGTTGCAGCAGCGCGTGGCGTAAAGCCTCGTCCATGGCGGCGTTATACCGCGCAACGGAGTCGGCCTTTCCCTGCAAAATGACATCAATGGCCAGCCGCGCTCCCAACAGGTTTGAATACAAATCTTCTGGTGAGAAGGCGGAAATCTCTTCCGAAAAGTCGGGCACGGACTGGAAGCCGTACCATTGTGCAATCTCGTGCCACTGGGCCAGTTCAAACGCCAGATGACCGGCCAGCCAGGCCGCCAGGCTGTAGCGCTGGGACATGGCATCAGGCGGCGTAAATTCCCGGAGCTGCACCCGGCGAACGCCAAGCTCCTCACTGTAAAAAAGACGCCCACCTCGTCCCAGTTCAGGAAGGACGCGGGAGAAGAGATAAAATGTATTGTCTGCCGTATCGCGGACGTGGGCGACATCGATAAACCCACCGCGATGGGTATAGATCAGGCCGTTTTTCTCTTCGCTCAACCCGACAATGTTTTTCACTGCTCCCAGCGAGCTGTCGTTATAGTGATGGCTGCCCAGCGTATCCAGCGACAGGACGTTACCAATCTGATAGACAGGTATAGGGATACCCACGGCGCGTACGTGAAGGTCATAGCCAAACGCACAGCAAGGGCGCAATGATTCTGGCGGCGAGAGATGGCTAACGACAGGGTAAACTTTCCGCGCGTGCTTAATGGGTAACAGTTCCTCTTCGGCGCAGGCGAACCCTGCCACCATCCATAAAAGCATCAGCCACTTACCCATTCAGTAAGCCTCCGCAACCTGAAAATAAAAACCCGCACTCTCTTTACCAAACCCCATATCCAGCCGGACGTTCATAGAGGGTTTAACTTCGAACCGGTACCCAACTCCAGCGGTCGGTAAGATGGGGTGATTGTCGAGGTCGCTAACGTTCTTTCCCACCGCCCCCGCCCCCAGCCAGAGCACATATCCGTGCCGCCAGTTCAGCTTTCGTCTGTACTCTACCTGCCCACTCACCACGTCTTTGTCCCGGTAGCGCCCCTGGTAGTAGCCACGCAAACGACGGTCGTCACCGGCCATCGACAGCCTGTCCCAGGGAACGTTGCCTCGCGTAAAACGCCCCCATAGGTCAAAAGCCAGCACACTTTTTTCATTCAGCAAATGGTAATAATCGTATTGCCACTCGGTCGCATTAAAATGGGTATCTGACCCTACTGAGGGGGCAAACGAGGTGTATTCCACCTTAAACAACTGCCCACGTTGTGGGCGGGTAACGACGTCACGGGAGTCATAATTCAGGCTCATCGTGGCGCCCGATGAAACGGGTGACTTCTGCGCGTCATAGCGTGTAAAAGTATCCCCTGGATACGGATGGTCGATATCCGCCTGCAGCGCGGAAAAATCCCAACCGACACCGAAATAGAGATCCTCTGCCACCTCACGCATCATCACAGGATGGATCCTGAAGGCGTTGCTGGTGTAATCCTGCTCATCACCCTGAGCGGCGTCGTAACCTATCCCCCAGAACCCGGTTGGTACTCTGTTCAATGAACCGTCGACAAACAGGCGCCAGCCATCGTCGGTAAAAAAGGTATAACTGCTTAAACCCAGCCCTAACGCGCCGCTGGTGCTGACAAAACTGGTAAAGGAGAGTGACGAGTTCTGGGTGGTGGTATCCTTGGGATCAACCCGGTAAATGCCTGCCACCGCCAAGCCCAGCCCCAGCCTGAGCTCCGGGGTATAAAACGGACCGGGCAGCACGCTCCAGTCGATGCCTTTCTGCGGATCGTACTGGTTGTCGGCCCCCAGTTTTACAAGCAGCGCATCCACCGATTTCTGATCCAGCACCATGGCCCACGACGGCCATGCCATCAACGTCAGGGACAATATCAGCATGCTGCGACAGGGTTTCATCAGAAACGGTATTCCCCGGCCACAAAGAAGCTGTTGCGCTGATTGAAGCCGAATTCGGTGAGGACGTTAAAATGCGGCGTCATTTCAAACTGGGCACCCAGCAGCATATTCCAGGGTGACGTCAGCTTCTGCTTAACGTCGAATCTTCCGTCATCATTCTGGTTCACGGAGTTAATCAGCGGTTGCAGCTGAGCGGGCATATGCAGTTCCGAGAGGCTGCCGCGAAACTCCTGCTGCACATCCTGATACATGCTCCCGACCCAAACGCCAAGATGCGACTCCCCCTCTGGGCCCTGGAAGCTAAAGCGGTAACCCACGCGGGGTGAAATCGTCAGCGCCGAGATTTTGCCATCGAGAATGTCAAAATCGGTGCGTGTGTAGTTGGTATCGACCAGCGCAAACCAGTTTTCGTACCCCCCTGCCAGGGTGATGCCGGTGCCCCAGGTAGTGCCCTTAAAGTCGAGAATAAAATCGATATCCTGCAGTTCCCCGCTCTGGTAAAGCTGATGGACCGATGAAGCTATCACCCGGTCGACACCGGTATAGCGCGAAGGATCGGCATCCACAGAAACGTTCGACACGGAAGATCCGCGCGTATGGCCGACCAGACCATAAATATTAAGAAACGGAAATACCCACATATCCAGACGCAGGTTTTCTGATTTGCTCTGCTCACGCGTATGCCCGGCATCAATATTGAACATATCGGTCGGAATCGCATGGTCGCCCAGCGCCAGTCCGGAAAAACCAATGCTGTCGACATCAATATTCTGGCGCATGTTCATATAACTGAGGTTGACGCCAAAAGGCAGCGGAATAGAATAGCCCCGTGCCCTGGCCTCATCGCCCCAGATGGGGAACGTGCGCTCTTCGGTATCCGCCGCAGAGGCGACACCTGAGACCAGCAGGAAAGGCACCATTACATTAGTCCAGCGCATAGCCATCCTCATTTACAGGCCTGAGCCCACGTTGAAATAGACCGCCTGCTCGTGATCGCTGAAAGCCACATCCACCCCGGTATGCAATCCGTACTCACGTGCGATCAGGTAGCGAAAACCGGTACCCCATGCCACTTCTGCGCTGTTGTAGAGATCGCCTGCGCTGTCTGCTGCGCTACCCGCTCCGACAAATCCCTGCACAGTCCAGCGCGGCGTCACCTGCCAGCCGAGCTGGGCCTGCACGGTGCTGACATCATCACCCTGATAGCGGTAGCTTGAGATCCCCCGCAGCTTGATATAAGGGCGGGCCATCGGAGGCAGATGTTGATCCTGTTGGGAGAGCATCTGGTAATTCCCGGCCAGCGACAGCGTCCAGATAGGGTTCAGCGGCAGGAAAAACTTACCGTCGAGGGTCAGCAGATCGTAGCGGTAATCGCCCCCCAGGAAATGACCGTAAAACTGATATTCCCCACTCAGTGCCATCCCTTGCCCTGGCCAAAAGAAATTATCGGTGGAGTCATATTCCGCGACGATACCTAACGCGGATGTGGTGCTGTTATCACCCAATACTTGTTGCCATACGCGATCAATTACCGGATTGTTTTTGGCCGAGATATCCATCTTTGCCCAGAACTGGGACGCGCCAATAAACACCGGCGAATCGCCCACGCGAAAAAGCAACTTTTGCGTACCGCCGAAGCCCTGGGTTTCGGTATTGATCGCTTTATTGCCACTAAACCCCGCAACATCACCGGAGTAAATATCGAGATTGATATCGGCATAGCCTCCGGCAATCAGATAGCGGATGCGATCGTCCTGCCAGGTCCGCCGATGGCCGCCCCCGATAAACCAGGTGCCGTTTTCTGTTCCGCCGCCGCCAAGCGCAGTCATGGCTGGGGGAATAAATTGCCCGTTAACCTGCTTGCCTTTGCCGTGAAGAAACAGGCCAAACAGGCCACCACCGTAGCCTATAGCTGGCTCCGTTATCACTACCGGAATGGGCAAAAAACCGTAGGGGTTGTCCTGCAGATGACGGCTCATATCCAGCATTCCGTCTTCGGGATCGATCAGGCTGGCCGCCGAAGCGGCCCCGCAATACAGGGCGACCAGAAGAGTCAGTCTCTTCATCCCTTCTCTCCGTCAGGAGCCGAAGCAGGAGCCGGATACCAGTTCTCTTTGGCGACCATCACCGCGCTTTCAGGCTGCATCACGAAGTTCGGCGACATGATCTGGACATTGAACTCGTTGAATACGTCCTGGATATTACTGTGCAGTTCGTTGCGTGCCGCCGCCAGCGACTGCCCCGGTAGCAGCCGGACCTGCAACTCATAAGCAATGTACCAGTCCATCAGGCTCAGCTGGCGCACCAGCGGAGGTTGGGAAAGATCGACGCATTTTGCCCGCTTGGCGGCTAGCTCCAGCATGGCATGAACCTGTCGCCAGGGGGTGTCATAACCGATTGTCGCGCCCACCGTCAGGTTAACGCCGCCATCCGGGTTTTGTACGCTGAGATTAGTGATTTTGCCGCTGACCACCACCGCATTGGGCACCGTCACGACATAGTTCTCCCGGGTGATAATTTTGGTGGCGAGCATACCGATCTCACTCACCAGTCCCTCGTTATCCGCCACCCGAATCACATCCCCTTTGCGCAACGCACGCGAGTAAGTCAGCACCAGCCCGCTCATCGCGTGGTTCATTACCCCCGCAGAACCGAGGGTGAGCATCAGGCCGAAGAAGACGCTGATGCCCTTAAACGCCAGCGAATTGGCCCCGGGTAAAAAGGGGTAAGCCGCAGATAGGGCAAACAGCCATACAACCACCGAGATCAGTTTGCGGGTGGCACCCACGGTTTCGGGATGGATACCCGGAAGTTGCAGGCGCCCCGCCTCCACCTGATTCAGGAAAAATTTCAGCAACTTGAGAATGAATGCTGTGATGAGAAAAATGAGCAGGACAATCAAGAGTCCCGGCATGGCTGACGCAATCGACAGCGCGATTTGCCGCAGCACACGGAATGACCAGTCGCCCAAAGAGGTGCCCCAGATACGGGTCCAGGGAAACAGGCTGAAGACCCAGCTCAGCCAGAAATAAAACGCTACGATAGCCAGCAAAATCATGAGCAGGGCATACAGTCGCGTCTCAATGGCGCCAATAAAGCGCCGCAAGCGATGCGGGATCCAGCTGCGGTTTTCGATAATCCGCATACGATAAAAGCGCTGCACCCAACGCCATGAGCGGTATGCGCCATAGCAGAAGAGTACGAAGACCAGAAATCCCGCCGCCGCCTTCACGGTGGAGAGCGCCAGCCAGCCAGAATCATACTGATCGCGCAGCGCCATACGCTGAGCTTCCATACGGACGAGCACCCGTTGGGCAGCCTGATCGAGGGTTAAATCATCACCCTCGTCCAGATCCGCCTGCGTCAGCAGCATCACCGGTTTGCCGTTCATCACGATCAACCTTCCCTGCTGGTTGTAGCGCGATACGGACACGATTTTGAGCGGCTCCCGCACGTCCGCCTCGGTAAAGTTGCGCAGCGTATTGCGGATGCGCAACACGCGCTCTTCGGGCGTGGTCAGGCCAAACTTCGCCTGTAGCATGACAATCGGCTGATGAAATATATAAACAGTACGGGCACGCTCCTGATCGGTGGGAGCCTGACGGGGTTCCGCAGCCTGTGTGATAAAAGTGAGACCAGAGAGAAAACACGTTAGCAATACGAGCAGGATCCTGTTCATTTCCATCACCCGAGACGCGCAATTATCGTTATTTTTTAGACTGCAGACGAAACGTCTGGTCTGTGCTTTTTAGAGCGTAGACCAGCGTTACGCTTATGCAATACCCCTCAGAAACGGATCTTCATCCCCAGCGAGGCCGAAATATCGGCATCGAGACTGGTCTTGCCGCTGTTGTCCCAGGTTTTGCCCACTTCGGTGTAGGCCTGAACGTCGTCGGTCACCATCCAGGTGGCACCCACTGCCGCTTCGGTGGCGGCGAACTGCTGGTTGGCTTTCAGAGTCGTTTTGCCGTCGCTGTTGGCGGTATTGCGGTAGGTCACCTCATCCTGGCCGTCGGTCAGCTCCTGCCAGTAGTTCACCCGGATATACGGCTTCACTTTGCCGTAGTTAGTGTCGTAATCTGCAGTGAGACGAGCGCCCAGACGGCCAATCACCGCGCTGTCGGCATTGACGCTGACGCGAGTTTTTGCCGGGTCATTGAGCGTGACATCGTCAAAATCACTCCACTGCCAAATCAGCTGCGCCTGAGGTTCCAGCGCCCAACCTGTATCGCCGAAGTACCAGGGTTTGCCCACTTCAACGGATGCCGTAATGGTGTTGCCATCCGGGTGGTAGGTTTCATGATCGGTCATGTTTTTCAGATCGACCGAGTGATAGCCGTACTGCAGGACGTTATCGACGTAGAAGCCATCGGTATCGGTCCAGGTGGCATACCCGCCCAGATACGTCGAGAAGGTAGAGTTGTACGCCGCCCCGCCGCTCATGCCGGTATTACCGTCAATGGAACTGTCGATGTCCAGGAAGGTGGTATACATCCCGGCACGCCATTTATCGTCCTGCCACAGATCGAGCCCCATCTGCATGCCATTGTACTGGCTGTGACTGGTGCTGCTCGTTGCGTCATCCAGCGTCTGATCGATGGTTTTGGTCAGATAGCGCGCCCAGAAACGCCCTTCCTGATCCGCAGGATTATCCGCCCGGTAAGGTTGTTCATCGCCCTGGCGCAAATGCAGGGTACCGAGCACAAACAGGTCGGCCTGGCGGATAATCGACGGTAAGGTATCAAAGCCCGGCACATCCGGACGGTAACCGGCGCGCAGGAACCAGTCTTCGCCCGCACCGTTGATATCCCCCGCAAACAGCTGGTACTCCCAGGCCCCCGCAGTCAGATAATCGGACCCGATGGTAAAGGCGTCTTTGGTCGTTTGCACGGTGGTCACGCCACCGTTAACCGCCTCGACCACAAGGATGCCGTCGCCCTCGGTCGGCTCTCCAAGCTGACTGACGTCGATATCCAGCAGCGTGCGGCCGCTGGCTGTACCGCCGTCGATCACCAGATGATCCGCCACACCCGGACTGTGCTGTTGGGCAGCAATTTTCAACGTCCCGTCGAGGCCGACATAATCCCCGGCGACCGTCAGGGTCGAACCGACATTGCCGCCGCGCAGGTTCACCGTTCCCTGGTTCACCAGATCGGCCACGGTCTGGTTATGACCGCCGGTATCAAGGGTGCCGCTGCTGCTGACGATATGGCTGGAAGCACTGCTGAAGCGATCAATGCCGCCCGCCAGTAAGGTGCCGTTCTCCACCAGGGTGAAGCCGGTCCATTTATTGAGCCCGTTCAGGACAGTGGTGCCGTCACCGCGCTGAATAAAATCGCCGGTCCCGGTAATGATGCCGTTGAGCTCCAGGGTATTGGCCCGGTTAACAACCAGCGTCGCCAGGTTGACCACGTTACCCAACACGCCGCCGCTGTTGCCGCCATTGCCGAGCTGTAAGGTGCCGTTACGGACTGTGGTTTCACCCTGGAAGCTACTGTCCTGGGTCAGGGTCAGGGTGCCGTCACCCTGTTTTGCCAGATTGCCGCTGCCGCCGACCGCCGTGAGCAGCGAGACATTGTTACCGTTGGTATCGATCGCCCCGCCGTCCCCGGCCAGGGTCACGGCGCGGGCGGTATCGAACGCGGCACCATAGCGCAGAGTTCCGCCGCTCAGATTAATGCCAGTGCCCGCCGCCCCGAGATTCGGATCGCCGGATACCTGCAGCACCCCGTCACTGATTGTGGTACCGCCCTGATACGTGTTATTGCCATTCAGCACCAGCGTGCCAAGATCGGTTTTATTCAGCCCGCCGCTCCCGGCGATTTGTGAATTAAGGGTGGTGGTATAAGTGACACCCCGCGCGGTACCATCGCCCACACGCATAATCGTATCGGCGGTATTGGTGGTGATCACCCCCTCGTTAATCACGTAGCCGTCAGTCATAAACTGCGCGCCGCTGATGATCACCGCCCCGAGGCTATTGTCCACCGTGACGGCCCCCGACTCGCCGCCAAACACCGCGAAAGCACCATCGCTGAACGGGGTGTTAAAGGCCCCTTCTGGCGAGGTCTGGTCAGTGGTCCAGTTATCGTTGCCGTTGCTGTTTTGCCAGATGCCATTGCCGCCATCAATCACGTCGTTATTTTTCAGCGAACCGCCCGCGCCGCCAAATCCATCCCAGAAGCGCATGGTGTAACCGGTGCGATTTACCAGGTTTATCTGGCCATCGATGGAGGTCTGAACATAGAGATCGTCCGCTGCAGCAGGTGCCGTGCCGATCTCAAGGATATTGTTGGTCAGCGTGCCGCTGTAGTCGATAACGCGATAGACGCCGACATCAAAGTTCCCGCCCGGGGTCTGGGTGATATTGAGCTTGCCGTCGAGGTTCAGGTCGCCGTTGACCGTGAGCAAATCATTCAGCGCCCCGCCAGGGATACCGGATTGCCCGAACTGGAAATCAAGCTGTGCGTTTTGCGCCAGCGTCAGGCTTCCCATGGTCAGTTCACCCACGCTGTCGGGCGTCGCGCCCGGGGTAAGATGGCCCTCATCCGCTACGCTGACGCTGCCGCCGAGGATCCCCGCGCCGCCAAGGGTGGCATTGGTATCAACCGTGGTCGCGCCGGTAGCGGCACTTTGATCACCATTTACCAGCAACACACCCTGCTGTACAACCGTTGTACCGGTATAACTGTTATCCCCGGTCAGGGTGAGCGTGCCACTGCCGGTTTTCACCAGCCCACCGCCGTTGCCGCTGATAATGCCGCTTACCGTATCGTTGAGACCGAGATTGCCTTCCGTCAGCGTCGCCGCAGCCAGATTGACGTTCCCGGCCCCGGAGAGTGACCCGATGGCGGTATTGCCTGCGGAATCGGCCAGCGTGACGTTGCCGCCCGCCAGGTTAGCGATGCGTGCAGACGCCGCCTGCGAATTGCCCGCGAACGCCACCGTGCCGCTGTTGGTGGTCACACTGGAACCCGCATCGGCGCTGCCGGACAGCAGCATCCGGGAACCAGCATCGACGCTAATGGTTGCCGTACCGCCGCTACTGGTCTCCGTCAGTTCCAGGGTGCCGTTTGTCAGATTGATGGTGCTGCTGTCAGCCGATGCCTCGTCGTTAAAGGCCAGGATGGCGTTATTAACGCTAAAGAGATGTGACTCTGCGGCGCTGGCGTTGTTGATGTTCAGACGCGCCGCGTCGGTCAGGGTGACGGTGCTGTCGGCCCTGCCCAGCGCGCCGGTAGCATTGGCATTGACCGTCAGCGTGCCGGTGCCATTTTTGCCGGTGACGGTGGTGTTTCCCTGATACGTATTGGCAACGTTGAGATCCAGCACCCCGTCGTTGGTTCCGGTGGAGGTGTCTTTTACCGCCAGCGGCCCGTTACCGCCGATGCCGCCCTGCGGTGTGAAGGTCTGGCCGTAGACGTCGAACGCACCGCCCGCCACGCCATCAAGAATAAACAGTCGGTCGGTGGTGTAATCGGCTCCGGTCTGGAAGGTGGCCCCGTTCTTAATCAGCACAAAGGTGCCGTCATCGCCGAGGCTGCTGTCTTTCGACACCTGTAACGTCCCGTTCCAGATTTCCGTGCCACCGCTGTACTGGTTATCGCCGTTGAGGATCAGACGGCCCGGATCGGTTTTCAGCAGGCGAATGGCACCGTCGTCGTTACTGTCCTGAACCAGATCAACGTTCAGCATGGTGGTGACATCTGCGCCTGCCGCGCCGTCGCCCACGCGGACCACAAAATAACGGTCGCCGTGGGTCCCGCCCACCGCATCGTAATCGTTATCCGGCGAACCCGCTCCGGCCAGATTGGTGGCAACGATATGCAACTGCGAATCCGGGTTGGCCGGATCGGCCGCCAGCACATAGCCGTCGGTGGTGAACTGCATACCGCTAGTAATGACATCGCCAAAGGCATTGCTGACCAGCACGTTATCGGCCTCGCCCTGGAAGATTGCAAAAGCAGTTTGCGACCAGGGAGCATTGCCCACCCCGTTAGCCTGAGTCCAGTTGTTACTGGTGCCTGAAATTAAGGCGGTCCAGAAACCGAATCCGCCGTCGACAATGCCGTTCCCGGAGGTGCCATCACCGTGGTTGGTGGCGTTCAGATCTCCATCCCAGAATTGCAGCTGATCCGCGGGCAGAGGAAAATCCAGCACCAGGTTCACCTGATTCGTGATATTGGTCTGAATGGCATACAGTTCAGCATCGTTAGGCGGTAAGGTGCCAATGTCCATGGTGTTGTTGATCAGCGCGCCGCCATAGTTGAACAGGCGATAGACCCCCGGCAGGAAGGTGCCGCCTGCGGTCAGCGCGACATTCACCACCCCGTCAAGCGTGAGATCGCCCGCAACCGTCACCAGATCGTTTAACGCTCCGCCCGGAGTGTATACCTCACCGAGCTGGAACTGACTGTCGGTATCGCTTGCCAGGGTCAGATCGCCGTTGATGGTCAGCACGCCGGTGCCATTTCCGCGGGCATCGTCACCCGGGCGCAGCACGGTGCCGGTCTCAAACAGCACATCGCCGCCCAGCGTACCGTAGCCGCCGAGGGTAGTACCGGACCTCACCGTGGTCAGCCCAGTTCCGGTCTGGACGCCGTTAATCAGCAGCGTGCCTTGCTCGACGGTGGTGGTTCCGGCATAGCTGTTATTGCCGCCAAGACGGGTCACGCCGCTGCCAGTCTGACGAAACGCCCCTGACCCGGAGATCGCCCCGTTTAAGGTCACGTTATCGGAACGGTTGACGGTTAACAGGCCGTTGTCGGTGATGTTGGTAGTTTCTGACAGACTCCCGGTTGTTCCGCCATTGCCCAGCGCCAGCTCTGAATCAGAGCCAATCAATGTATTGCCGGTATAGGTGTTGTTGCCCAGCAAAATGGTGTCGCCGCCACCGATACGCTCCATGCCGCCGGAGCCTGAAATCACCCCGGTATAGGTTTGATCCGCCGAGCCATCAAAGGAGACCAGGCTGTTTGTACCAACCGTAGCAATGTTGTACTGGCGGATAGTGGCTTCGCCGCTGGCAGTGGCATTATCGCCGGTACGCAAGGTCGCGCCATTGTTGACGTTAATTTGCTCTGCACCCGAGAGCGAAAGGTCATTGACGATGCGCACGTCGGCGGGATCGCCATCCAGCGTGAGCGTGCTCCAGCCGGTGCCGATATTGGTACCCAGCAGCAGATCGTCCGCCGCCAGCGAACCGATATTTGCCGACCCGGCACTGCTGTGGGTATTGTTAAAGGTCAGCGCGTTGTTGGTGCCGCCCTCGCTCAGAACATGGCTGACGCGCGACAGGCTGACATCGCCAAAGGTGGCACTGTCATTACCATCCCCTCCGGTGAAGGTCACGCCGCCAGAAAATTCACCCGCCGTAAAACCAAAGCGATCGTTACCACTACCGAGTGTGATCTCACCCTGCGTCGTTCCGGCGTTAATTTGCATCACGTCGTTGCCGTTGCCGGTCAGCACGACCTGGGCGGAATCACTGGCGGCCCGCAGCGTGCCGCTGTTGGAAATTGTGTTATTTGCCGAACCGGAAGCATCAATCACCGTGGCATCTTCACTTTGACTGATGATGGTTCCGGTATTGCTGACAGAACGACTGGATGCGGTCCCGTTCAGGGCAATCAGCGACTGGGCATTGGTGGTGCTGGTTGAGGTAATGGTTCCGCTGTTGCTGAATGCCGACGCATTCTGCGCCAGAATGGTGCTGCCGGTGTCGCTGCTGGTCGTTATGACGCCGCTGTTGCTCAGGCTGCTGGCATTGGTCGCCTCAATCGCCGCCCCGGCGGTGGCGCCCATGGTGATGGAGGTACCTGAGTTCACGTTCCCGGAGGTGCGCGCCAGTACCCCGGTGCTGTCGGTGCCGTTACCGTTGATGGTGTAGCCGGTGCCGATGGTCAGGTCGCCGGTGGTTTGCGAGCCGTCCGCCTGCATAAAGGCAAACCCGCTGCCGCTGCCTGTCACGTTCAGGACGTTGCCGCTGCCTTCCGCTGTAAAGGTCACCGCCGTGCGGATCGCCGGGCCGTCGCCTGAATTGATCGTCACGTTGTTCAGGTTGATATCACTGGAGCTGGCGTTGTTATTAATGCCTGCGCCGGTTCCCGTCACATCAATGGTGGTGTTGCTGGCATTGAAGGAGGAGGCCCCGGTGCTGTCGATGCGCACCCCGTCCGCGCCGCTGCTGGCGGTGATCTGATTTCCCGTACCGTTAACGGTGAGGGTGGCACCCTCGCCCGCCAGCTGCACCGCCGCCAGACCGCCGTTGGCGGTGACGGTGCCAAGTTGGCTGACCGTTGCCCCCGCCCCCTGGACGCGCAGACCGATGTTCCCGCTACCCGTTGCTCCCGACACGCTGATAGCGCCACTGTTGTTAAGCAGGCCCGCGTTCTGAATATCCACGCCAATGTTATTGGTGCCTGCGACGCTGACCGGGGCCGTCACCGTCGCCTGGCCGTTGTTATGCAGGATGATCCCGGTGCTGTTATCGCCGAGAAGATTGATCGCCGCCCCGGCATTTAATGTCAGATTGCCGAGGTAGCCGACGTTGTAGCCGACAATGCCCGACTGCCCGGCGGCAGAGGCAATGACCGCATCAGAAGTCACCAGGGTTTCCCGTGGTTGCGGGTCGATGGTGGCATCAATATTGTAGTTGCGGCCATCCACCAACACAGCAGTGGTGTTATCGCCTGCCAGGGTAATGGCCCCGTCGGTGATGGCCCCGTTTGCCCCGCCGGTCACCTTGACGCCCACCGCGTTGGCGCCAGAAACGGCGATCGTCGCCGCCCCGGTGGTTAACTGCGTAGCGACATCATCCGCAGGATCGGCATTGTTCAAATCGTCCACGCCATTGGCGAAGACCCCGGTAGATCCGGCACCTGAGACCTGCAGGTTGTAACTGCTGCCCGTGCCGGTATCGCCGTTAAATGTCGCCCCATGATCGACGGCGAACAGGATGGAGTCAGTCTGGCCATTATCGGTAATGGTGGCGTTGGTAATGTTAATGCTCGCGCCCTGGCCCCAGGCGTAATAGCCGATTTGCTGAGAGTTCTGGAACGCCAGTGACGCATCCGCGCCGATATCAATAGTGGCATCGCCACGGGCATGTACGCCGATAGCCCCTGCTGACAGCAGACTGATATCGGAATCGAGCGTTACCTGTGCCGCATTGTTGTTTAACCCTTCGGCATACATCGCATAATTTCGATAGGTGTAGGGCTGGTTATCGGTGCCGCCGGTATCCCCTGCGCTACCGACAATGATCGCCCCGCTGGCCGTGGAGTTCAGGGACGCATCGGCGGTTTGCGCCAGCACGTTGAGGGCAATGTTATTGTCACCATTGACGAAAATGCTGCCGTTATTGGTGACCACACCGCCATTGTCCTTGACATACATCCCATAGTTGGCCGCCGCAGAGATCTCTCCGCTTGAGGTGGACGTCAGGGTGCCCAAGACATTCAGCCGTCCGTTGTTGGTGACATCCTCTGTACCGCCATCAACCAGTATGGCGGCAGCATTGCGGGTTTTGGGCAGCAGCGTGATGGTGCCGGTGTTAACCATGCTGCCTTTGCCGGTGGTATACATCCCGGCGGTTAAATTACCGCTGCCGACCAGATTAATGGCCTGAGGTACCGCGATAGTGGTGATTGGAGTACCACCAATAAAAATGCGTCCTGCGTTGGTCACCGTCCCGGTGGAGTCACTTAGAATCGCATACCCGCCCGCACGGCCATCCGGATTGCGGCTGTTGCCTGTCAGGGTAATGTAGCCGGTATTGGTGAGGGTGCCGTTGTCGCCTACCGCCATCCCCCATGCGTTATGAGACGCGTTATCCGTCACCGCAACGTTGATGATGCCCTGGTTGCTGAGCGTGGCATTGGTCAATCCGGCCATCCCTACGCTACCGGCATTGCTCACGTTCTGATTAGTGCCGTCTTTTTCCAGAAATAACCCGGCATTAATCACTCCGGTGTTAATCGCATTCCCGTACTGGGCCAGCATCGCGATAGTGGTTGGGCTGCTACTGCTGCTGCGCCAGGCATTGATGGTGCCATTGTTAGTGATGACGCCACCATCGAAGGCTTCCATTACCGCCGAGGCACCATCGACAGCCAGGCTGCTGTCCGACGTCACCGTGCCGGTCGCCCCATCACCATTCGCATAAATAACCCGTAAGTCGCCAGTGCCGATCGTTGCGTTGTTGGTATGGGTCAGCCGATCTTCCCAGACGTTATAGGAGAGGTTTATCTGGGTGCTTTGTGCCTGATTGAGAAGACCGGTAATGATCGCGTTGTACACCGTCTGCGCTTCAACCGCCGAGTCAATCACTTCGCCCTGTACGCTGGCACCTGCCGTCAGCCAGTACTGGATTTGTGGGCTACCTGCATAGGCACCCTGGCCGGTGAGATAGTTGTTCACATCGGCAATATCATCGGAAGAAGTAATGTCAAAGGTGCGGCTACCCAGCTGGACCACCCGTCCGCCGGGCAGTTCTGTGTAATTCGGTAAGGTCAGGGTGTAGTTGTACTGGGTACTTTGTGCGCCCACGCTCTGGGTCTGGGTGCTGATCACCGCCGCAGGGCGGAAATGAATATAGTTATCGGATTGCCAGTTAACCGCACTGGTGGCGGTGCCATCTCCGTCAGCTCGGGCCAGGGTCGAGTCTTTGGTCAGGAGATCCAGAGTATTCGCGGCCGCCGCAATCGGGGTCGCACCATTGGTGTCTGCTCCGATATTGATATTCGCCGTCCCACCGTCAGTGTCGACTGCGACAATGCCAAACTGATTCATGATCCGCACGGAGGCAGGATCATACACCGACAACTGCATGTTGCCGACAGGGGTATCGTCAGCAGAAACGAAGGTGGAAGAGTCGTAAATACTGATGACCTGGAAACTTCCGTCCAGACCGGGAACTTCAACATTGAGTTCCTGATTCTGCTGCGGGTTAGCCGGGTTTGGCGAGTAGGTAAACTCACTGATATTCGCCGCCGTAATCGGGGTAACCGTTCCCTGAGAATCCGTCGCGGTGATGGTGAGGATCCGATCACCTTCCGGGGCAATAGCTCCGGGCAAAGCATTCACTACTGAAACGGCGCGTCCCGTAACGCCATTACCCGACGAGACATCGGGCAGCTGCGGGATCGGGCCGAGAATATTGAGCGTGGTGCCCGGGGCATAATGATTCGGTAAAACCTCATTATCGATATTAAAGGCGACGCCAGTATCAAGAACGGTATCAAAGTTATAAGCGGGGTCAGTCGGGAATAAATAACTGGGATAGGCCGTCGCCCAGTTCACGTCGTCTGCATAAGCCGAACCCGCTAAACCAGAAAGTACCACCGTAACGGCACCGGTTGCCAATATTCGCCGACGAGAACGTGTTTTATCACAATGCGAAGTTGAAAGTTCGCTTACTGCGATAAAGCAGCCTGCGACGTGACTCCATACATGACGATAGATTTTATTCATAACTGACCTTGTCTGATTCAGTAGCTAGAAATCTATGGAAACATCAAGAAAAATCGAGAAACACCCAACTCCTGGCACTTTAAGGTTAGCTTAATATTTAATTTTCACGAATAGTCATTATTGCAATTGTTCACCTTTTAAAACAGCTAGTTATCGATATACATGAGAACACTTTTTAATTTAGTTTTATTTCCATACTAACGGTATGCATTTGTTTACTCGCACTTGAAAAACAAGAAATCTGCAAAACCTCTACAAAAGGCTATTTTCGGCAAACAACAATCACCACTGTGAATTAAACGCTTATACCGAGTATTGAAGGTAACTGACTGATGTTAAAACGAAGCCATCATTGTTCAACCTAAAAAACGCCATATGAATCATCTGCTTCCTAATCCCCTATAGATGCCATTTCATCTTGTTGCACCTACTAATTTTTGCACGCCAATGAAATCTAAAAAAAACACTTAAAAACAATATCTTATAAAAAAATCAATAAGTCATTGACGATATTAAAATAATGAACTACGAAAGGCAAGGCGTTAAAATATATACATTGTTTTCCAAATGATTAGCAGACCCTACTATTTAAGCGCCTTAAGAATTTTCTTGCTGATTATAAACAACCAGTTATATTTCTTATTGCAGGTTACAGAATGTAACTTTCAGGAAAACAGCCAATCGCCTTTGGGCCGCTCAAAAAAAGTGTGAGGATTGAAATGAAACTGAAACCCATAGCCAGAGGACTGGCGCTCGCTGGACTTTTATCAACATTTATTATTCCAGCGTATGCCGATGTTACTCCCAAGGATGCAACCGCAGCGACAAAACAAGCCAATGACCAGCTGTATAACCAGCTTCCTTTCTCTGACAACACTGATTTTACTGACGCACATAAAGGTTTCATTGCTCCCCTTCCCACTGAAGTAATCCACGGTGAACAAGGAAACGTTGTCTGGAACCCGCAACAGTACGCTTTTATCAAAGAAGGTGAAAAAGCTCCGGATACAGTTAACCCCAGCCTGTGGCGACAGTCCCAATTAATTAATATCAGTGGCCTGTTTGAAGTGACTGATGGTGTTTATCAGATCCGTAACCTCGATCTGTCAAATATGACCATTATCGAAGGGACAACCGGTATTACCGTTGTTGACCCACTGGTCTCGGCAGAAACGGCCAAAGTCGGGATGGATCTCTACTTTAAAAACCGGGGTAAAAAACCTGTTGTCGCGATTATTTATACGCACAGCCACGTTGACCACTACGGCGGCGTGCGCGGCGTAGTCGATGAAGCCGACGTAAAAGCGGGCAAGACCAAAATTTACGCCCCGGCAGGCTTTATGGAAGCCGCAGTGGCAGAGAATATTATGGCCGGTAACGTGATGAGCCGCCGCGCCAGCTATATGTACGGCAACCTGCTGAAACCGGATGCCAAAGGACAGGTCGGTGCGGGGCTGGGTACCACAACTTCTGCCGGTACGGTTACCCTGATTGCGCCAACCAACATCATTGAGAAAGACGGTCAGAAAGAGACTATTGATGGCCTGACCTATGATTTCATGCTCGCCCCAGGGTCTGAAGCACCGTCTGAAATGCTGTGGTTTATCGAAGAGAAGAAAATCATCGAATCTGCAGAAGACGTGACCCACACTCTTCACAACACCTATTCCCTGCGCGGCGCGAAGATCCGTGAGCCACTGCCGTGGTCGAAATACATCAACGAAGCCATTGTGCGCTGGGGTGATAAAGCCGAAATCCTGATGGCCCAGCACCACTGGCCGACCTGGGGTAAAGAAAACGTCAATAAACTGCTGAAGAGCCAGCGTGACCTGTATCGTTACATCAACGACCAGACTCTGCGCATGGCCAACCAGGGCCTGACCCGGGATGAAATTGCGGCTAACTTTAAACTGCCGGATACGCTGGCCCATACCTGGGCGAACCGCGGTTACTATGGTTCGGTAAGCCATGACGTGAAAGCCACTTACGTGCTCTATCTTGGCTGGTTCGACGGCAACCCGGCAACTCTGGATGAACTGCCACCAGAAGAAGGCGCGAAGAAATACGTAGAGTACATGGGCGGTGCGGACACCATTCTGCAGAAAGCGAAAACCGACTTTGACCAGGGGAACTACCGCTGGGTTGCACAAGTAGTGAGCAAGGTTGTATTTGCCGATCCAAACAACCAGGCGGCACGTAATCTGGAAGCGGATGCACTTGAGCAACTGGGTTATCAGGCGGAGTCAGGACCGTGGCGTAACTTCTACCTCACTGGCGCGCAGGAATTGCGTAACGGCGTGGTGAAAGGTCCTACCCCGAACACTGCCAGCCCGGACACCGTCCGGGCGATGACGCCAGAGATGTTCTTCGATTATCTGGCCGTACATATCGATGGACAGAAAGCTGGCACAGCGAAATCGGTGTTTAATATCGACCTAGGCAGCGAAGGCGGTAAGTATAAGCTTGAGCTGGAGAACGGGGTGCTAAACCATACCGCGAATGCTGAAGCACAGAATGCTGATGCAACCCTGACACTTAGCCGCGACACACTGAATAAAATCATCCTGAAAGAAACTACCCTTAAACAGGCTGAAGACAGTGGTGACGTTAAATTAACAGGCGACGGCGCCAAACTTGATCAGATGCTGAGCTATATGGACAAGTTTGAGTTCTGGTTCAACATCGTCACGCCTTAATAAGCCTATTTCCCTCGCGGCATTGTCGCGAGGGAAATTTTTAACCCTCCACGCCACTTTATCTGCAATAAGTTCATAAAAATAATCTTCTCTCTGCACTCATTTTAACTGCTTTGTGTTTAGCCGTATTTTATATGGAGCTTTTATGGTGCCTGACCATACCGACGTAAAGCATCAGCAAATCAAACGCCTGCGCACGCGTATTGTGTTCTGTGGAATTCTGGTGGTTGCACTGCTGGCCACAACGGGCTTTGTTTATCTTTACTGGTTACCCGATACAGTACGCACGCCATGGATGAATTTTTGTCAGCCCTTGCTTGCGGCCCTTGCGCTTGTCCTCGCCGTCATCGTGAATCTGCGGCTAAGCTTGCCCGCATTCAGAAAAGAGATTGAAGCTAACCCCCTGAGTGATAATACGACGCGCAGGGTATTTCGAAAAATCACGCCGCCCCCGCTTCTGCTACTCTGGCTTAAACATATTGGGCATATTGCCTTAACGGCCATTTGTGTAGCCGTCGCGATTTATCTTACGACGGCCAATTTAAAAGCGGTGCCTGAACAGGTAACCGTCCTTAATAACGCGATACCAGTTAACTCACTATTATTAGCCATCACGTTTGCCTTGCTGGTATGCGAAAGAATGCTGAGCTACCGACCAATCCGCGATTGGCCGATGCACAATCTCAGTGTGGGCATGCTACGCGTTTTACTCAGTATTTTCCTGCTGGTCACGATTTCGCTGGCACTCTTCACCTATATCCCGTGGCTTTCACTCTGGTTGATGAAAATTGCCAGTCTAATTTTGCTATTGGTCGCGATTGAGATAGGTATTCGTGTCTTTACCGCCCTTTTCTACATTCCCGCCCCAGACAAGCCTCATCCGTTTATTACCCGAAGCCTGGTGGCCGAACAGTATCAGTGGCCAATCCGCCCATTGCAGCAAATGAGAAGGAAGATCTTCCAGCACTTCGGGGTGGATGTCAGCAAAATTCAGGCTTTCCGCTTGATAGGCCAGATCTTCGTGCCGGTGGTATTCGGCATAGTGGTGGTTGGATGGTTAGTCAGTGGCCTGAATCAGGTCGCCTTAGATAACCGTGGCGTATACGAACGCTTCGGACACCCGGTTACTGTGCTTAAGCCTGGCCTCCATGTCGGGTTGCCATGGCCATTCGGTAAAGTGGTTAAGGTTGATTATGGTGCTGTCCATGAACTCAAGCTGAGTGAAGCAGAAGCGCCTGAAAAAACGTTACCTCTGAAAATTGCAGATAGTGTCGAAGGCCCGGCCCCCCAGGATAGCTGGCGCCTGTGGGATAACAGCCACACAACCGATCAGGCTCAGCTGATTGCCAGTGCCATCAACGACAAGCAAAGCTTTCAAATCGTCAATATGGATATCAGGTTGATATGGCGTGTTGGGATGCAGGATACGGATGCCATGAAAAGTCTCTATCAGACCGAGGATCTGCCTACCCTTATACAGCGGGTTTCACGGCAGGTACTGGCAAAATATTTTGCTCATCAACAACTCGACGATTTGCTCAATGAGCAGCGTTCAACCATGTCAGCCACCCTCAATAAAGAAATTCAGCAACGCCTGAACCGCTTAGATACCGGCGTGGAGTTGTTGTACACGCGGATTGAATCCATCCACCCACCGGCCGGTGCCGCCAATGCCTATCACGGCGTTCAGGCTGCTCAAATTGCAGCAAACGCGGGCATCATGCGTGAAAAAGGCTATGCAGCAACCGTGACGAATGATGCCCAACGCAAAGCCACTGTCGCCATCGATAAGGCAAAAGCGGCGGCGAATGAGCTGCAGGCTCAGGCCAATAAATCCCAATTACGTTATATCGCGGAGTATGACGCCTGGAAAATTAACCCTCAAGCCTACATCAATGAGCGACGTTACCAGACGTACAGCAAAGCCCTGTCCCAAACGCCACTGCTGATCATTGATAACCAGGCTTCCGGGGTGAATGAACCCATGCTTGATTTACGCCAGTTTTCTCAACCTTCCCGATAAGACGCAAAGATAAAGGGCCCACGCACCATGAAGATCCATACTATTTCAACATCTGCGAACTCAGGGAAAGTTGGGCAGACCGTACCCTCTGCTCGCCCTCCTCACGCATCACGAAAGTGGCTTCGCTACGCCGTTGCAGCGTTACTGGTCTCCCTGGCGATATTGACGGCTTGCCTGGTTCAGGTGCAGTCGGGAAACGCGACCGTCGTAACCCGGTTTGGAAGTCCGGTCCGGGTACTGCTTGAGCCCGGCCTGGCCTGGCGTTTACCGGCGCCGTTTGAATCGCCGATGGAAGTGAACCTGCGTACGCGATCTACTTCCAGTGGATTGCAGGATGTCGGCACACGCGATGGCTTGCGAGTTATTGTGCAGGCCTGGGCTATCTGGAAAGTCAATCCTGACCAGCAACACGTTCTGCGCTTTATTCGGGCTGTACAAAACCAGCCTGAGGAAGCCGCCCGGCAAATTCGTACCTTTATCGGCTCGTCGCTGGAGACCACCACCAGTAATTACGCCTTGTCCGACATCGTTAATACCGACAGCAAAAAGGTAAAAATTACCCAGTTAGAAAAGCAAATAGAAAACCAGCTTAAAGAACAATTGCTGAACAGCTACGGAATAGAGCTGGTTCAGGTCGGCATCGAGCGCTTAACCCTGCCCTCGGTTACGTTGACCGCCACCGTCGAGCGCATGCGGGCGGAGAGAGAGACTATCGCCACTGAACGCACCGCAGAGGGTAATCGTCTGGCGGCTGAAATTCACTCTAAAGCCGATAGAGATGCACGCATCACTGAGGCTGATGCCTCGGTTAAAGCCGCCACCATCACCGCCCAGGCACAGCGAGACGTCGCAGCCATTTACGCCAAAGCTTATGCCCTCGATCCGCAGCTTTATAATTTACTGCGTTCTCTCGATACGCTTAACGATGTGGTGAATAAAAGTACGCGGATCGTGCTGAGTACAGATGCTGCACCGTTCAAGGCACTGGTACAGCAACCCGCAGAAACAGACAGGGCGGCACGATGAAGAAACATGCCGTGACGATGACCCCATGGGGACAATCCTACCGGATTGCTTTTTTTAGCCTGTATGGTGCCACGCTACTGGCGGCGCTGGTGTGGCTATTCTCAAGCTTCCATCAAATCGCCCCCGACAGCCAGGCCGTAGTGTATCGCTTTGGCAAACCGCTCGCGGTAAAACATTCGGGAATGCTTTTCGCCTGGCCGAAACCGGTTGATCGCATTGAAATCATTCCTGGCTCAGATCGCATTTTGCAGCATGATGTGAAACCACTTAAGCGCAGCGAGCAGCTAAAACTGCTTTCCGGGGCGCAAATGTATTCGGATGCTGGCACCGGGGCAGGTTATCTCCTGACTGGCGATGCCGGAATTGTGCAGCTCAATATGCAGGTGTTTTACCGCATCGACGCCCCTCTGCGCTACGTCCTGCAGCGTCCGCATATCGACGCGCTCATCGACCGACTGGCCCAGCGTGCCGCGACGCTGGTGTGCGCCGGACGTGATTTGGATACTGTCTTAGTTGCTCGTCCGGAAACCATGCAAAACGACAGCCACGCGGCACAGGAACGTGCAAAGTTGCGGGGCGATCTCAAGCAGATGATTGAACAGGACCTGGTGCGCCTTAAGGATACGGAAAACGACCCGGGTATAACCATTGAACGCGTGGATATCGCCTCCTCGTTACCGGATAACGCTGTCGCTGCTTTTAACGCCGTCCTGACGGCCAGTCAGCAGGCTGAGCAGAAAATTGCACAGGCGCAAAATGAGGCCACCCGTCTGCACCAAAAATCCCAACAAGAAGCGGATCGGATCCTGCAACAGGCCGAGGCCGGACGCAGCGAAATGCACGCGAAAGCTGAAATCGCGACCCAATCCATTATCAAACTGGCACAGGCCCGGGCAGAAGGAAGCGAAGCCGATATGCTTCAGCGCCTTTGGCGAGAAAGGGTTTCGTCTGTTCTTTCCAGCGCAGGTCAGGTGATTGCCGTCAATCCTCAGGACAGTAGTAATCTGATTCTTACCGGCCCGGCATCACAGGCAGAAACGCCGTCTTCATCCTTGCAGTTCTTTGGGGGTATCCCATGAGTCATCAGTGTAGTCACGGACACATTCATCCTAACTTTAGCCAGGGATTACTCACATCCGAAGAGCGGCGGCGGATGACCGTTCAACTGTCTCTGGCCATGAGCACTATTGGCCTGATCCTGCTCAGCCTGCTGTGGCGCTCTATCGCCCCACAGCAGACGGCCATCAGCGATTTGCTGGCAGGTGTGGCCTGGCTGTTGGTTGCAGTACCGGTACTTCGCGCGGGCTGGCATAGCCTGCGCCACCCCGATCTGCATGGGGTTACGGATTTACTGATTGTACTCGCCATGCTCGGGGCATGGGCTTTGGGCGATCTTATTACCGCCGCGCTGCTACCGGTGCTGATGATTTTTGGCCATATTCTCGAAGAGCGCAGCGTCATGGGCACCCGCCAGGCCATCGCGGGTTTGACTCAGCTTACCCGCAGCAAAGCGCGACGTGTTAATGAAGACGGCTCCCTGGTTGTAATCGACAGTCAGGCAGTTCGTAAAGGGGATATTGTTGAGATCCGCGCCGGGGATAACGTGCCTGCTGATGGCAAGATCCTAAGCGGGCACGCAAGTCTGGACGTCGCCTCAATTACCGGAGAATCCGTTCCTCAGGAAGCGGGTCCGGGCAGTCTGATCTTCGGTGGCGCCATCAATCTTAACGGATTACTGCGGATGGAAGTCATGCACACTGGCGAACAATCGACGCTCGGCAAAGTCATTGCGCTGATGAAAGACGCCGAACAGGCTAAACCCCCTATTACGCGTCTACTCGAACGTTACGCTTCGCACTATTTGATTCTGGTGCTGCTCATTGCCGCCAGTACCTGGTTTTTAACTTACGATAGCCAGGCCATGCTGGCCGTATTGGTAGCAGCCTGCCCTTGTGCCCTGGTATTGTCTGCACCCGCCACCGCAATGGCTGGCATCGCGGTGGCCGCGCGCCACGGCATTCTGATTCGAAACGCTGCATTTCTGGAGGAACTGGCGGATGTCGATGCACTAATCGTTGATAAAACAGGCACCCTCACTCAAGGGCGTTTACACCTTGTGGATGCAGTCCTTGCCCCTGGGGCTGACTATCAAACCGTACTCCAGTTGGCGGGCGCGCTTGGCGCTACCAGTAGCCATCCGGTCAGTCACGCCCTTGCTGAATATGTGCAGTCAGACAGTTCCATCGTTATTGAAAGCGCAGAAGAGAAGCAAGGCCTGGGCGTAGTCGCGCAGACAAACAGCGGCACTGCTCTTTTAGGCCGTGTTGACCTCTTTGCTGCGCACGCCGTTCCGACCCTGGCCATACCTGAACATGAAGGGCCATTGGTAGGCGTTGCGCTTGACGGCGCTTTTCTCGGTTGGTTTTTACTTGCCGATGCTTTACGTCCTGAAGCCGCTGACGCACTTCTTGAACTGAAACAGCTAGGGGTGACTAAGCAGCTAATGCTTACCGGGGACCGTATTCCAGCCGCTCATCTGGTCGCCAGAAAACTCAATATCACCGATGTGGTTGCTCAGGCACTGCCCGCGACTAAGCTTGAAGAGGTACAAAAAGCGGTGGATGGAGGCAGTCGTCCGTTGGTGGTGGGTGATGGCATCAATGATGCGCTTGCCCTTAAAGCCGGGGCCGTCGGTATGGCAATGGGTGCCAATGGCGCAGATATCGCCCTGCTCTCAGCTGATGTGGTGCTTACTGGAAGCGACCTTCGCCGTATTCCCATAGCCATCAGGCTAAGCCGTAAGTGTCGTACCACGCTGCTGGTTAACGTGATCATTGGCATTGGCTGGACCATTTTTATTGTGGCTGCGGCAGCCCTCGGATGGCTGGGGGGTGCAGGCGCCCTTGTCGCCGCCCTGCTGCATAATTTAAGCACACTGATGGTTCTGGCAAATACCGGACGATTGCTGCAGTTCGATGAGACGCACTAGTTTTAGCGGTACTGCAGATTGATGAATCAGTAACAGGGATATGCCATAAGATCGTCCAGGTGGCATATCCCCCCTTCTTCGTTGAGAGTTATGTCCGGTGGCGCAACAGCCCTCTTCTTCTCATCTTACCCTATAGTTACTTTATCCCCGCTGACTGGCTGAGGCTGCGACACGTTATGATTGCGGCATTTCCCGGCTTTTTTTTATTACTCGTCATTGCGATGATTTTCAGCCCGTCGGGCATTGCTGCGGACAACCCTCGCATTAAGCAACGCGCCGATGCTGTATTAACCCTGATGAGTTATATGGTGGTCCCTGACGTGACCGCCAGCGATCTGAATATCGGCACTGGCAGCAATGAAAGTAATGAGCTCACCATCACTCAGTTCGGCGGCGGTGCCACCCTGAGCGAGTCCATCCCGATTTACCTTGAAGGGGCGCTGGGATATAGCCGCTATGATCCGCAATTTGTGGTGAGTAATGGCACGGAAACTCGGCGGATCCCCACCCGCTGGAACAGTCTTACCGGCACCGGAGGAATCGGTTGGGACTTCCATCTTTATCGCGATTGCTGGGGTGGAAACCTGGTCCTGCGACCCATTGCAAATGTGATGCTGGGCACTATGGCCAGTGATGTGCGAATAGGTGCATGGGTTATAGAGCGGCGCCGAAACGCGGATTATGATTTTCTGGACGGTGGTAGGCTGAACGCTTACGGAACCGGCGGATCGTTGATGCTCGACTATGAGCTCGTTTCAAAGCCGCAAGATATCGATATCGAACTGCGCTATTCGGCGATGAGGCTGCAAACCTTTGGTAATACTTCCGATGCCGTTGAAGGTCATGCGAATACGGAGAATCTTGGCCTGTATCTGCGCCGCCGTGCTCCAATATCAGACTGGACACTGTTAAAAAGCCCGGTGCGCTATGTGCTTGAAGGTGCCCATACCGAATACCTGGGCGAGCAGCGCGGCAGGCTGGGATTTAACAGTTTGAGTTCAGTGGGCATAGGAATAGAGCTTGATAGCAGTGAATACCCGGTCTTTATCACACGTACGCGTCTGGTAGCGCGTTATATGTTTGGTAATGATACCAGTGGTTACGGGGTTGGACTGGCAATGAGTTTTTAGTCGCTATGTGAAGCCAGCCATAGTGACAATTAATCCCTGTTAATAATTACAACTAAGTTATGTCAATGGCTGCAAGGTAGCCAATAAACATTTCTGGAGGAATGCTGAGGCTTGTGATACCCGGCCATGCCTATGAAAAGGTTGCATATTAGTGAGTTTAGTTAACAACTAAGGCAAAAGCTCGCGGACATCACAATGAAGCACTTCTGCAAATTGATATAACTTCTCCAGCGTAATATTCACCTCGCCACGTTCAATCCTTCCAACATAACTTCTATCAATTTCAGTAAGTAATGCCAATTTTTCTTGAGATATTCCAAGCGCTTTGCGTTTTGCTCGAAGTTTTTTTCCAAAAAGAACAGATAAGTCTTTCATCTTCATCTCGTTAAAGAGAAAGACTATCCAAGGTTGAGGATTTTTGTTCCACGGACTATAATCCGTTTTTTTTTACCTCGAGTCACTATTGTCGAGAGACTAATGTCCCAACTGAAGCACAAAAATTACTTACAGATACAAATCGCGTTATCTACCGACGACTTCGATGGTTTTACGGTTAAATCACTAAGAAACAAGCTATTACATCAGAATGATGAAGCTATGCTGTATGCAGAAGACCGCAGAGCTATCTACAGGACGCTCATAGCTATGGTCAAAGGTGGTGAGCTTCATAAGAAGGTCGTTTCGAACCCGCAACAATCAACATTTCATAAAACATCGCTATTTATACCTATAGATTCAATGGTAATAAATGAACCTGAAATAATGTCAGATAAAACGGTTAATGAAAGTTCGTCAGTTGATTTTGATGCTTGTTCAGACAAGAGCTCAATGAAATACCTTGAGTCTCAACTGAAGCAGTATCAAATTTCATTGATGATGAGCGTTGGCGAATCGGAAGAATATAAAGCCCTTTTTGCGAATCTCCCTGACATGCGGTCTGAACTTGAAAAGCTTTATATGAAATCACGAGAAAAAAGCTCGACCCTTATGGGACAGATTACTGCTATCAACAATGTGCTATCTTATTGTAAGAGCAGTGTTTTATGAAATTAAGACAATGGCAGCAAGAGTGTGTCAAAAAAGCGCTCAAAATTTATCAGCATGAGAGACATTTTTTGTGTCTGGCCACGCCCGGCGCAGGCAAAACCCAAATGGCCGCAGAACTAGCATTTCAGCTGTATCAGTCTGGTAAAATCGATTTTGTTTTATGCTTTTCGCCCTCTGTTTCAGTATCTAAGTCTATTCACGATACTTTCAACCGGCGCTTTAATGCTCGTTTCGATGGTGTCATCGGCGCAGTGGGTTGTTCTTACACCTATCAAAGTATGCTTTTCTTCAACGAGGGTTTCTGGAGTCTATTGAAGCTGAACCGCGTGCTGGTAATTTTTGACGAGGTTCACCATTGCTCTGGTACCTCTGTTGAAAACGCGAATAGTTGGGGCGAAGAGATTATCCTGAACATCCAGAAACATGCTGCATACACCCTGGCATTAACAGGTACTCCCTGGCGTTCTGATAAAGCTCCGATCGTCATGGCACGTTACAGTGATTCTGAAGGACGTATCCAGTGCGATTTTACCTATGGTCTGAAAGAAGCTACTCGCGATTATGTCTGCCGCCTGCCTAATATTGTTTTGGTAGATAATGAACAATTAGTTCTCTCAAAGAGCGATGAAGATAAAAAAATATTCAAGAACTTACAGGATTTATTGGCTCATTCGGACATTACCTATCAGGATGTTATTACAAATGACCTGTCAATGAAACATGTGCTAAATCTGGCGATCTCCCGGCTTAAAACGATCCGCAAAGATAATCCAGATGCCGGTGGTTTGATAGTTGCATCATCAGTGCAGCATGCTTTGCTTATCTTGCATATTCTTAAGAACATCTTTAACCAGTCGGCTGTGCTTGTATCCTACAAAGAACCCAATGCTGCAAAAACTATTGAGCACTTCAGGACCAATTCAATACAGTGGATTGTTAGTGTAGGGATGGTTAGTGAAGGCACTGATATTCCCAGATTACAGGTTTGTTGCCATTTAAGCAGAGTCAAAACCGAGCTCTATTTCCGTCAAGTTTTGGGTCGGATCTTAAGAATCAACAAATCTGCTAATCAGGAAGCTTGGTTATTTACATTTGCTGAATCTCAGTTGACTGAATTTGCTAACCGGCTTAAAGAGGATGTTCCTGAATGTGAAGTGATTTTTGACGTTCTAGAAAAAAATGATGTTAAGAATGTTCAAGAAGTCTCCTTTAACAACCCCAGCCTAACTCCATCTCACAGTAAAGATTCTCAGCAGCTAATTTTCTCTTACAGCGAATCGAGTTGTGAGCAAGTTATAGCATCCTCTCTGACTCTCTCTGAGCATTCCAATAATGAAGTACTACAGTTCTTGGGCCGTTTCAGAGAAAAGATGATCAATGTGTTTGATTCGCCGTTTCAGAATTAATCTTCATAAACGCTCTTTAAGAAACATGTGATAATACGTGGTATTCGGATCAATGAGATTAAATACGCATGGTCATACAGAATTATATAATGATCATTTTCGATTATCTTCCTTTAAAAATAAAATTTAATTCATTGTGTTACATATTCTTTAAGTTCTATCAAATCCTGGAGGTCAAGGCAGTGAAGCCTTAGCCTTACAATGGTACTAGTTCGTGATTGCAAGTGGCTTCATAAGCACATAACGCATGGTTATCGTTATAAAGACTTGCGGTACAGGGAAGATTAGGATCAGCGCAGCTTTGCCTACACGGCAGTTTCAGGGATGGAATATCTCAGATGAGAGGGTTGTGAGTGTAGGAATGAGTATGGAAAAATGTAAACCATGGAGCCAGAACTCTGTTCACGGTTTACATAATTTTGTGTAAACAAGCGTATCGTGGTATCGAACCGAGTTGAAGCTCAACGATACCAGTATTTGATGATAGAAAGCTTGGCGTTTACAAATATCCTTTAGCAGCAGAACATGATGATGATCCTGTCGGCGTTATGTGTGTCTGCAATACTCATTCTGAAAACCTGCTCTGTTCAACGGCGACATTGTAAACAACCTGACCAGGCGTTCAAAGGCTAATTCGCATCGACTCTATTTTGCAGTGCTGAGGGCGACCATTTATGTCAGACTTACCGTTTTGATTACAGGATGTCTGCCAGGATGCGTAAACAGGTAGAGATTTACACCGACGGATCGTGCCTCGGCAACCCGGGCCCGGGGGGATACGGTGCGATTTTGCGTTATCGCGAACACGAAAAAACCTTCAACGAAGGCTATCGTCTGACCACCAACAACCGTATGGAGTTGATGGCTGCGATTGTGGCCCTCGAGGCGCTGAAAGAGCACTGCGATATTGTGCTGAGCACCGACAGCCAGTATGTGCGCCAGGGGATCACCCAGTGGATCCATAACTGGAAAAAACGGGGCTGGAAAACCGCTGACAAAAAACCGGTTAAGAATGTCGATCTCTGGCAGCGCCTGGATGCGGCACTCAGCCAGCATAAAATCCAGTGGGAATGGGTGAAAGGCCACGCCGGACACCCCGAGAACGAACGTTGCGACGAGCTGGCCCGCGCTGCCGCCATGAATCCGCAGCATGAAGACGTAGGGTATAAACCAGATGCTTGATCAGGGCTTACGGTATTGTCGCGTGGCGCCCACGGCGGCACGCAACCGCGTTTTTGCCTTGCTTTGCTTCATGGGATTGAGCGTCAGGGGGATGGTTCGCTTACGCGCCACAATCAGCTGCATACAGCCCAGCGCCGGGAAATGGGTAGTGAGCATCTTCCCGCCCTGCCGCGTCCAGGGTAAGACCTGAAAACCGCTATGGTGCATCACCTCAAAGTTGAGCAGCGACAGCCAGTCCAGCTGGCGCATCAGGGTGAACATCCGGCTATTGTACGGCGGGGTACGGCGCAGCACCGGCACCAGCTTGCGCAAGCCCATCAGACTCATCGGATTAAATCCGCTGATCACCAGCCAGCCGTCGTCAATCAGTACCCGGTCGGCTTCGCGAAGTAACCGGTGCGGATCGTCGCACCAGGGTAGCGAATGCGCCAGCAGGCAGGCATCCACTGACTTTTCCGCAAACGGCAGATGCAGCGGATTGGCCTTCACCTGAACCGGCTCCCCCCCCAGCGAAACGTTGACCTGATGTGAAATCCCACAACTTTCAGTGTTGATTTCCGCGCTCAGATTGCCAATCTTAAGCAGGTGAAAACCATACATTTTCGCGAACCAGGGCTTAAGCTGCTGCTCAAGCGCTTCGCGATAGTATTCACCCCAGGGCAATTCCGCCCAATGTGCTGGTGCTGAGACAATCTGAGGTATCCTTGCCGGTTTCATCAAAACACCCGCCACGCTATGAGAGGTAATGTATGAATCTTATCAGTATTCCTGCTTTTCAG
>Ga0308168_1000547_pt1 | contig 44550 bp, 40 predicted proteins | sample PhyCR2_FD_202133 | JGI IMG/M metagenome (GOLD analysis project Ga0308168, IMG submission 202133) | Phyllosphere microbial communities from UC Gill Tract Community Farm, Albany, California, United States - DLSLRC.R2 | ecosystem: Host-associated > Plants > Phyllosphere > Unclassified | place: USA...
GAGTCATGATAGGGTTCAAGCCTTAAACGAGCAGTTTCTAAATTCATCTGACACTCCTTTTTACCTGAAGGCATTACTTTCGCTGAACTTCACCACATAAATCACCATAGCACGATGTTAGCTGCGTACACTTTTGGCACAAAACGGACTGACATCAAGCCTATGTCCGCTTTGAGCGAGGAGCGGACATTACCCGTCAGAAGTACTGCGAAAACGCGCCGTGTTAAAACTGGATGTTATCCTGCCTAATCCAGCCCATTGATTAACTCAATGGTTTCTGGCCTCAGGCCTGAAACCATGTTTTTTACCGAAATAAGCGCAGAGAAACGCAACAGCCATTAATGCCAGGAGCGCCCAGGGGAATGATACTGCACCGGCATTTTCAAGAAGCAGCCCTCCGATGACTCCGCCGCTGGCGATAGCCACATTCCATGCGGTGGTCACCATCGCCTGAGCAACATCGACATTATTACCGGCCGCATCGGCCGCCGCTGTCTGCATCTGGGTTGACGCGCCTCCGAATGACCATCCCCATACGACGACGGCCAGAAATACCACTACTGGCTCCCGCATGCCCGCAGCCAGCATCAGTGAAACAGCACCCAGCGCCGACAGACTGAGCAGAACAAGTTTACGCAGGTGACGATCAACCAGTGCTCCGGTTATCCAGATGCCAACCAGTGCAGCAAGTCCAAAGAGAAGCAGGATGAGTCCGATTTGCGAGGTTAGGTTCGATAGCGCCAGAAATGGACCGATAAACGTATAAAGAATGTTGTGTGCTGTCATCCAGAGAAAGATAACCGCCAGAACCGGACGTACCCCGGGCATCAGGAATACTTTCCAGACAGATAATCGCTGCGAAGCCTGCTGTCCCGGCAGGTCGGGAACCGCAATGAGCGTCCAGATCAACAATAAAATTGACAGCGCTGCCATGACCCCGAACGGCACTCTCCATCCCATCATGCCGCCCAGCCATGCTCCCACAGGCGTCCCCAGTGACAGGGCAATCGGAATCCCCACCATGGCAACAGCCAGCGCGCGGCCCTGCAAATCTGCAGGAACGAGGCGACGCGCATAGCCAGCCAGTATTCCCCATGCAAGCCCTGCAGCCACGCCAGACATAAACCGCGCGGCCAGCGTCAGCCAATAGTTGGAGGAAAAAGTGGTAATAGTGTTGAAAACCAGAAAGGTCCCGACGGCCAGCAACAATACTTTTTTACGGTGCCATCCCCTTGTCAGCACGGTTAACGGGATTGCTGCGAGAAGCGAGCCCAGCGCATAGATACTTACCAGCTGTCCCGCCATTACTTGGGATACGCCAAGGTCTGTGCCGATTTGCGGAAGCAGGCCTGCTGGCAGGGTCTCGGTCAGGATGGCAATAAATCCGGTCATGGCAAACGCCAGCAGCGGCAGAAGGGGGAGCCTGGGTTGTGTCGTGATTCCTCGTGATTCAGTTTCAGCGTGCACGTTGCGTCCTTTTAAACAGTTAAAAAGCCAAAGCAGAGTTCGGAACTCGTCCTGAATTTATATACCAATCGATACATAAATCAGAAACTATAGGTCAGGCTGGAGGTTGTCAAGCACATATGTATCGATTAGTATTTAAGTAAGGTTTGCAAAAGCAGGAGCGGATATGGCAAAGATGGGACGTCCACGATTATTTGACCGGGACGAGGCAGTTCGTCAGGCGATGTATCTTTTTTGGCAGTATGGCTATGAATCCACTTCGCTTGCCCTGCTTAAAGCAAATCTCGGTAACGGCATTACGGCACCGAGCTTTTATGCGGCATTTGGTTCGAAAGAGGCGTTATTTGAAGAAGTTGTTGATTGCTATTTGTCGACTTATGGCCAGGTTAACGATTGCCTCTGGGACGACAGTCTCAACCCACGTGAGGCCACTGAACTGGCGTTACGCCGTTCAGTAAAAATGCAGACAGAGCAGGGACACCCAAGCGGCTGTCTTATCGCGCTATCCGTTAATACCTGTTCGCCCGGGCACGAGCATATCTGCCGGATTCTTGAAGCGCGACGCACCCGTACCCGCGCAGGGTTCCTTAAGTGCGTCCGTAGAGCCATAGATTTGGGCGAACTGGTCGCAGACACCGATGCACGTGCGCTCGCCATGTATTTGCACAGCTTTGAGATCGGCCTGTCTACTGAAGCGCGTGATGGTGCAACAGGCAAAGAACTTGATGCCTCGGTATCATTCGCGATGAAGGCCTGGGACGCTCATCGTTTGCTGAGTGTTAATTAACCAAAACATGATGCTATCTAAGGCCGCTTCTGGCACTAAGCCGACTGGGGGAGATGCAATGCCCGCTTTGAGCGAAAAGCGGAGGCCGCGCTTAGACTATTTAGCTCCCATGCTCTAAAGAGTTATATCAATGTCCTGCACTCCTTCTTAAACATGCTTTCTTACGCATTAAACTCATCAGCCAGCATAGTCATTACTGCTCTGACTCTTGCGGTATGCGCCAGATCCTGATGCATTACCAGCCATACCTCATAGGGATTTTTACGCGAGCGCTCCGGCCACAGGCGAATAAGCTCCCGATACTTTTTTGTAAGATAATCAGGTAATTCTCCAAGGGCCAGCCCAGCACGAATGAAGGTAGTTAACATCATGCTGGAGTCGAGTTCTGCCACCACCCGCCCTTTATGCCGCGTTTCTCCTGCCAGCAGGTCATCCTGGGAGCGCGTTATGCCAGGCTGGTAAAGAGCAATACGATGTCCCTCAAACCCACCACCTGACTCTGGTATGCCAAACTTATCAATATACTTTTGGGTTGCGAAAAGTCCCACATCACTTGAAGCGAGTTTTCGGACAATTAAATCGGGCTGTTCTGGCCTGATCGTGCGTACCGCTATATCCGCCTCACGGCGGCCTAAGTCCAGTAAGCGGGTAGTGGTAGTCAGACTAACCCTAATATCTGGATAGATATGCTGAACCCGCTCAATTGCTGGCAGGACAAAATCGACGGCCAGTGAGTCTGTGGTCGTGACATGCACTTCACCTTCCAGCCGGTCATCATCTCCGGCAACTCGGCGTTCAAAGCTGACCGACAAGCGTTCGATCTCTTCTGCAAGAGAAAGTATTTTTCGCGCGCCGGCTGTCAGTATCCAGCCATTACTGCTCTTCAGGAAAAGCTTACTGCCCAACGTCTTCTCAAGCGCGTTAAGCCTGCGCCCGACGGTAGTTTGATCAACATAAAGCTGTTCAGCTGCACCGCGCAGCGTGCCCGCACGGTGTACCGCCAGGAAAAACCTGACATCATCCCAGTTCATTATTCCCCCTTAATGCATTTTTGCAGGTATATCATGCATGGTAGTGCATTTTCGCAGAATGGAACAATGGCTAAGCTACGCGCTCTGTTTTATTAAATAGGTTCAATACCGGGAATATGATGCCTCGTCTCTCATTTATTATTACCGTTGCTATGTTGAGTGCTTTTGGACTCATTGCGTCTGATATTTATCTTCCAGCCATGCCTGATATGGCACATGAACTTGGCGTCACGCCATCGCAAATCTCACAGACCATTTCAATCTATTTAGTGGCTCTGGCCATAAGCCAGCTTTTCTATGGCCCGTTTTCCGATCGCTTCGGGCGCAAACCCGTTCTGTTGGCCGGCACTACGGTTTACATTGTCGGTTCACTGGGATGTGCCGTTGCTGACAGCTATCCTTCATTTCTGCTTTTTCGTCTGCTGGAAGGGGCTGGTGCCGCAGCGGGTCTGGTACTTGGTCGTGCTCTGATCGCTGATACCTGTGACAAGGTCATTTCTGCCAGGGTTTACGCGGTTATCTATCCACTGGTTTCATTGTCGCCTGCCCTGGCCCCCGTGGTTGGGGGACATCTCTCTAGTACTTTTGGATGGCACGCAGATTTCTTTTTTGTTGCTGTTTTTGGGATGATTACGATGCTGATGATCTTGTTTATGCGCGAAACACGACCCGGAAACACATCTGTTACAGCATCCCCTTTTTCAGGGTTAAGTACAGTGTGTTCAGACCCGGGCTTCTGGCGTTACACACTTATCGTCTGCTGCATTTACAGCGCATGGTTTATCTATCTGACTCAGTCGCCGTTCTTATTCGCGCAACTTAGAGTCAGCGAAGAAACACGGGGCTGGCTTTATATCCCCTTAACGGTCGGAATTATCAGCGCCAATCTTTTAACGAAGCGGCTTTTGAAGCACTGGCAGTATGATCATATTGTTACTGCCGGTATTGTCTGTTTTGTGCTTGGCGGTCTGGCTTATGCGGTTGAAATGTTTTGGGCTGAACAGGGTATACTAATGATACTGCTTCCTATGTGCCTGGTCAGCCTAGCAAACGGTTCCAGCCTTTCTCTGGCAATATCCGGTGCGATCAGCAGTAGGCACGGTCAGGTTGCGACCGCCTCCGGTTTGATAGGTTTCCTGCAGATAGGCAGTGCGGCCGTTCTTGCAAACGCCGTCAGTGCAGGCTTTGGTTTCAGTCAGTCTGTTCTGGGGTTAGCGGTATTGTTACTGGCTCTAACCGCGCTACTTGCCTGCTGTAAACTCTCTTTCCACCCTTAAGTGTCTCTTTAAGATTTAACGCCTATCGGGGGTGGCGGCCAGGCATCAGGGGTGGAGAAACGTGCTCGAGAATGATAGAAAAAAACACTTCATATCAGACAGGTTACGAACATACAGACTGATCATAATCACGGATAGTTTTAGATGTTTTATAATCCCAGAACGGCTGTGCTGCTTACTATCTGAACGTCCGCTTCTGGCACAAAACGGACTGACATCAAGCCTATGTCCGCTTTGAGCGAGTAGCAGACGTTGCCGGTTAAGGGAAAGGCGCTACCAGACTGAACATCTTTAGTTTCCTTGCCGGGCATGCCTGTCTCAGTGAACTTTCTTCCCTAACATTAATGGCAGTGCTGCATTAATGTCACCGCTTCTGGTCTGAGATTTTGACCATACTACCTAAACATAAGAATTCCTTCTCTCGCCATCCACCTTCTCAACGGTGGAGAAATCAACCTGTTAGCAGCCAATGTTTCCCGAAGATTTCATTTTCCTGTCATTTTTGTTGTTTACGCTGTTAGCTTCCTTACCTGGATATTAACAATATGAAAATAAAAGCTATTTCTCTGGTTATCGGCTGTGCGATCTCTTCATCAACGCTGGCGGCGCAGCCGCAGGTCGAGCGCTATATCGTCAGTTTTCCCGAGGGTACGAACGTAAGCTACAACGGCGCTTTCGCCAGCGCATTTCCAAAGGGGTTGCCGGTGGGAATCGGCTCCGGTTTGCTGTTTACCGGCAAGCAGGGGGATGCGCTCACCTTCGCGACCGTCACCGATCGCGGGCCGAATGCTGACTCGCCTGATGTGGGTAAGCGAGAGGCAAAAATTTTCGTCACGCCAGAGTTCGCCCCGCTACTGATGAATATTCGGGTGCAAAACGGCAAAGCGGAGGCCATGGACGCCCGACCTTTGCATGACGACAAAGGCAATATCAACGGTTTGCCGTTGCAGGATGGCATCATCGGATCAACCAATGAAATTGCGTTAAGTGATACGTTGAAAGTGCTGCATGGCGACAACCGCGGTCTGGATACGGAAGGCATTACGCCAGACGGCAAGGGAGGATATTGGCTGTGCGATGAATATGGCCCGTTCCTGATTAACGTTGATGAGCGCGGCAAGATCCTGACTATTCATGGGCCGCAGGCAGCAGAGGGAGAGAAATCGATCGCGGGCGGTCTGCCGAACGTTCTCAAATGGCGTCAGCCAAATCGTGGATTTGAAGGGCTCACCCGCATGCCGGACGGGCGTATCATCGCCGCGGTGCAGAGCACGCTGGATATCGATGGTAAAAGTAAAAAGCAGGCGCGCTTTACCCGTCTGGTGAGCTTCGATCCGGCGACCGGGAAAACCGCGATGTATGGTTACCCTATCGACAGCGCCGCTTACAGTAAAAACAGCGACGCAAAAATTGGCGATATCGTGGCGCTCGACAATCAGCATATTTTGCTGATTGAACAAGGCAGCGACAAAGACGACGCGATGCGCAACCTGATCTATAAGGTGGATCTTAGCCCGGCTACCGATCTTGCCGCGTTCGATAAGCCTGGCGAGTATCCAGAGTTTGACGACGAGAAAGCGCTGGCGCAGCGCGGCATTAAGCTCGCCGCTAAAACGCTGGTGGTCGATTTACGTCAACTTGGCTGGCAGCAGGAGAAAGCTGAAGGTCTGGCGTTGATCGACAATAAAACGCTGGCGGTCACCAATGACAATGACTTCGGCGTGAAAACAGTCATGCAAAATCCGGTGGAAGGTAAGAAGCGCAAGGATTATCGGGTGACTGAACAGGGTACGCTAACGATAGATGATAAGCCGGTTGCAACCACTATCGGCGTGAAGCCGCTGAAAAAACCGGAGTCGGACAGCGAGTTGTGGATTGTCACGCTGGCGGCACCGCTGAAGTAAATGCTTTCCCTGAGCCAGGCTGCGTCCCTTAATTACATCGCTTTTTGTAAAAGAGCCGGATGCAGCCCGGTTTTGCTAGCGACAGATCATTCCTTGCCGTTTGGTGACAGCGGGTTACGGACCAGACATCGTCCGCTATGATCGGCAAGCGGACGTTTAACTGCCACGAACAGAATCAGTAAGGCTACAGATCTCTAAAAAATCCAGCTCGTTACAGACAGCAATAGCGTACCAGCTACTCTGTTTTTTGCAGATGCGCGTTTTGCACGGTATCCGCATTGATATGTTGCCCGCATGACGACCAATAACACGTGCCATCTCATTTCTGGCTGAGCGGGCAACGGAAGCGACGGCTGGACTGTTCACCGATCCTTTTCGCGCAGGATCTTGCCGACATTGCCGCCCGGATGAACTTTCAACAGACGCTCCTGATTGAAGCCATTACGCAGCATTATGTTGCCGCACAGCGCATCAAATACCGCCAGCACCAGCACGATAGAGGTGGTGGCCAACATATTGAACGGGTCGATTTCCCGCTGGATATGTGTTTTCACTACCAGCGTAGCGGCCGAGGCAATCGGCGAGTCCAGATTCTCGGTCACGCTAATAATCGTCACGCCTTTAGTTTTCAACGTCGGCAGCAGGCGTGTCAGTTCTTCAGAGTTGCCGCCGCGTGAAATCAGGATCATCAGATCGTTGCTGCGCATAAAACCCAGGTCGCCGTGGGCCGCATCTGTCGCACTGAGGTAAACGGCCGGTTGCTCGACGCACGCCAGCATGTGTGCGATTTTACGCGCGGCAATGCCCGAAGTGCCGACGCCGGTCACGGCAATTTTGCCTTTGCAGCGCGTGACCAGCGTCAGCAGCTGCTGCCAGGTATCGGCATCAAGATTACGCTGCAAAGCCAGTAATTCCTGGCTGTAGGTCTGCCAGCCCTGACACGCCAGGCCAAACTCTTCTTCCGCGTTCATTTGGTTTCCCCCTGCATCAGCTGACGGTATTTCATGCTGTCGTGGTACATCTCATGGAATACACGGTATTTCCGATCGTAATACTCTTTGATTTTGTTGGTCTGTGGCGTGATGGTTTTACCGATGCGGCTCATAGCGGCCATCGCTTCTGGCAGAGAATCGTACGCACCTGCTGCGACGGTGCCCATCATGGCGCTGCCGAGCAACATCGCTTCACTCTCTTCCGGCAACAGCATCGCGCAGCCTGTTGCATTGGAATGTTCCTGCACAAAGACGGGATTTTTGGTGCCGCCGCCACTTGCCATCATGGTATCGATGCAGTAACCGCTCTGGTTCATCGTCTCAATAATATGGCGAGTACCGAGCGCCAGCGCCTGAATGGTGGCGAGGTAGTGCAGCGCCATGTCTTCTGGTGTGCGTGACAGTTTCAGACCCGTCAGCGTTCCAGTCAGCGTCGGGTTAGCACGCGGTGAGCGATTGCCATGGAAATAGGGCAGCATATGAATGTCTTTGGTCAGGAACGCGATATTCTCTGGTTCACCCGCCATTTTGCGCAGGATGCCGTTCAGTATTTCATAAATAGTCTTGCCGCTATCTTTGCCCTGCTTCAGCAGATCCTGATAACACGGGTGTGACTGAATAACATGGTCAACCAATGCGCCAGTGGTGGATTGTCCGCCTTCATTCAGCCAGTAATCCGGCAGGATTGCCGAATAATAAGGTCCCCAGATCCCACTGATATAGCGCGCGCTACGTGACATTGCCATATGTGCAGTGGACGTGCCGCCGATCAGCGCAATACGGTTGTCGAAATCCGCTGATTCGCCGGATGGCCCACTGGCACCGAGAATGCCAAGGCTGCCCGCGTGTGCATCAATAATCGAGACGCTGACCGCCGTGCCGGCCATCAAACCCATTTCCGCAGCGGCGCGCTGTGTCAGTCCATGACCCAACGGCTCGCCCATGGTTTTTACTTCGCTGCCGATTTTCGACGCGTTGTTTTCCAGCAAGTCATCCAGGCCGATCTGGCGGAAATAGCTCGGGTCCCAGCGGTCTTCGTGACCGATATAGGTCCACTTGCAGACGGTTGAGCATAACGAGCGCGTGGTGTCATGCGTGGCGCGCCAGGTGAGGAAATCAGGCAGGTCGAACAGATGCCCGACGTTGCTCCAGGTGGTCGGCATGTGCTGTTTCAACCAGAGCAGTTTTGGCGTCTGCATTTCCGGCGAAATAATTCCCCCAACGAATTCCAGCACGCGGTGACCGGTGGCATTAATACGTTCTGCCTGCGTGATTGCGCGGTGATCCATCCAAACAATAATATTCTGCTCGCTGCGTCCGGACGGGCTGACGGTCAGCGGTTTGCCTTCTTTATCCAGCACGACCAACGAACAGGTAGCGTCAAAGCCGATTCCTTTTACCTGAATTGGGTTGATATCGGCCTGATTAACCGCGTCTTTGACGGCATTACAGACGGATTGCCAGATCTCATCGGAAGATTGTTCGACGAAATCCGCTTTCGGGCGGTACAAGGTGATCTCGCGGCTGGCCTGGCCAACCATGCGGCCGCTCATGTCGAAGACGCCCGCACGGGCGCTGCCAGTTCCTACGTCTACGCCAATAAAATAACTTGCCATGTTGTTTCCCTTCATAAAAAGCGTTCGCTTATGATTTTCTGTTTTGCAGAGCGATAAACAGGATCAGTACGCAGCCCCACAGAGCCATGGTCAGGTAACTGCTGACGCCCATCAGGTTCAGGCCGCTTTCCAGCATTTGCAGGACAATCAGCGCCAGTACCAGCCCGATAACCCGACCAAAACCGCCATCGGGATTAATTCCACCCAGCACGGAAGCCAGAATAGTTACCAGCAAATAGGAGTCGCCGTAGCCTGCTTTGGCAGAGTTAAATTTGGACATCATCAGCAGTGCCGCGCCCCAGCCGAGCAGCGCAGAGAGCACGTAAACTGCAATGGTGACTTTGTGGGTGTTGACACCACTGAAGCGCGTGGCCTGTTCATTGGAACCCATCAGATACAGGCTGCGACCAAGCGTGGTGTGTTCCAGTAAGACCCACAACAGCAGCGCTACCAGCAGGAATAAAAGCAGGGCAACCGGAATACCCAGCAGGCTGCCGTTGCTGAGGTACTGGATTGCCGTCGGGAAGCCGGAAATCACGGCGCCGTTCGTCAGCAGAATATTCAGCCCGGCAATGAGCGTCATGGTACCCAGCGTTGCCAAAATCGGCGAAACACCGATATAAGCGATCAATGCGCCATTGAGCACACCAATCACCACGGCCACCCCCAGACCGGCGAGCATCGCCAGTGCGAAATATTCTGGCTGGTTCGGATGCGCCACCAAAATGGCCGCCATCACCAGCGAACAGGCGTTGGCACCGGCAATCACGGAAAGGTTGATACCGCCGGTGAGCATGGTGATACCCATTCCCAGCGCCAGCATGCCCAGAATCGGTAATTGCGAGGAGATCGACTGGAAATTGCCAATGCTGTAAAAACTGCCGCCCAGCGTGAACGAGAACAGCACGGCAACGGCGATGATAATCAGCAACTGCAAACGTATGATGCGGTCGCCAGGGAGAAATCGGTTCAAGGTGGTCATGTCACATCCCCTTTGCCAGTTTGCGTTTTTCATTCCACGCGGTGCTGCTGATGCTGACCAGAATGATCACACCGCTGAAAACCTGATGCCAGTAGGATGAAATGCTTAGCAAAGTCATGCCATTTTGCAGAAAGCCCAGCAGCAGCACACCCAGAATGGTGCCGGTCAGCGAGCCACGTCCGCCGGTCATACTGGTGCCGCCTAATACCACCGCCGCCAGCACCGTTAGCTCATAGCCGAGCAGGGAGTTAGGGGCTACCGATTGGGTGATTTGAGCCTGAACCACCGCAGCAATGCCCGCCAGCAATCCCATAAAACCGTAAACGTAAAAATGCAGCCGTAGGATGTTCAAACCGAGGCGCGACGCGGCGTCACGATTGCTGCCCATGGCATAAATCTGACGACCCACGCGTGTGTGGTTCATTAACACCCCGGTGGCAATAACGACACCCAGCAGGCTGAGCAGTGGGAGCGTCAGGCCATAGTCGTAACCATCAGCGGCGGTAAAGGAAAACCAGTTAATGCCGTTCATAAACCAGTCGGGAAAGCCGTACAACCAGGTGCCATTGGTGAGATAAACCAGTAAACCGTAGAACAGATTTAGCGTGGCGATGGTGATAATGATGGCTGGAACGCGGAGCCAGTACACCAGAAAGCCGTTAACCAGCCCGAGCAGCAAACCGGTGCTCATTGACATGGCAAACGCCAGCGCAAAGCTGCCGCCGTGATGAATGATGTAACTCGCCATCACGTACTGGCCGATGGACGTGATGGCCGGAAAGGAGATGTCGATACCTCCGGCGATCAGCACCACAAACAGACCACAGGCCAGAATACCGAGAATGGCGTAACTGGTGGCGACATCTGTCAGGTTACCCAGCGTCATAAATTCACTGGTGCTGACGCTCAGGCCAATTGCCAGCAGCAGAACCAGTAATCCAAGCCAGAATTCGTGCCGGGAAAACAGTTTCGAGAGAACGTTGTTATCCATTGATTATCTCCGCAATCTCCACTTCGCTGCTCTGGTGCGGCGCAAATTCCGCCACCAGTTCACCTTTGCGCATCACCAGCACGCGATGACTGTTGTAGTACGCTTCCGGAATTTCATCGCAAATCATCAGCACCGCCATGCCAGATTCCGCCAGATCGCGCGCAATGCGATAAATGCCTTCTTTGTTGGCAATATCCACGCCGACGGTCGGTGAATCGAGGATCAGAATATGTGGTCGCGTCGCCACCCATTTAGCGATAGCAATACGCTGGGCATTACCGCCGGAAAGCGTCTTCACCGGTAAGCCGCTGTCGGAGACTTTTATGTTCAGGTCACGAATCAGATCTCTCACTACCGATGCGGCTTTGCGATGATCCATTAATCCTGTGCCGGTGTGCAGCTTGTCGAAAATCGATACCAGCGTGTTGTCGTAAATGGATTGCTCCATGATGAGCCCCTGCGTCAGACGGTCTTCTGATACATAGGCGATGCCGTGACGGATGGCGTCGCGATTACTGTGGAGTTTCACCGCATTGCCGTTAATGCGGATTTCCCCGCTGTCCGGTTGGGTCATGCCGAACAGGCTCAAACAGAGTTCCGTGCGTCCTGAGCCGAGCAGGCCGATAATCGCGGTGATTTCACCCTGACGCAGCGACAGTGAAATATTGTGATACTGACCTTTGCGGCTCAGCTGGCTGACTTCCAGCAGCGGCGTCACGTCGGCGGGTGCTCGGTGTGGCAGGTGACTGTAGGTAAAACGCTGTCCAGTCATCAGGAACGCCAGTTCATTGCTGTCGAGTTCACTGGCAGGATAGGTGCCGACCAGTTTACCGTCGCGCATTACGCTGATACGGTCCGCCACTTCCATCACCTCATCAAGACGGTGGCTGACAAACATCACGCAGATACCGGCGGCTTTGAGCTCATTCACTACCCGCAGCAGGCCATTAACTTCTGTACGGGTCAGTGAAGCGGTCGGTTCATCCATAATCACCAGACTGGCGTCAGCGGCGATTGCGCGGCATATTGCCACTAACTGGCGGTCGGCGATCGACAGCTTTTCGACTTTACGATCCGGATCCAGAGAAACCCCGACACGTTGCATTGCCGCCACCGCTTTTTTGCGCATCGCCTCGCGATGTACCCAAAAATCACCGCCCGGCAAATAACGGTGAATGGCAATGTTTTCGGCCACAGACAGATTTGGAAACAGAGATAAATCCTGATAAATAACCTGAATCCCATAATAAGAAGACAACTGCGGCGTAAGGGTGTGAAAGAGTTTCCCGTCCAGCTTAATCGTCGCGCTTTTTTCCGGCTTATAGACACCGGAAATGATTTTAATTATGGTGCTTTTTCCGCAACCATTTTGACCGGCAAGACAATGCACTTCACCTTTATTAAGGGTCAGGCTGACATTATCTAATGCTAATACTCCCGGGAATTTTTTACTGATTTTCTCGAGGCTGATAAAGGCCTCATTACCGGCTTGGGACATGCTGACAGTATTCATCACAGATCCTTAAATATACCTGTTTACTTCCAGCTGGGATTGGCTACGCTGGCGCACTCAAATCACTTCATTATCCAGGCTTATTGGGATTTTCTCATTTGCCGACTTCCGCCAACTCAACATATTCAGGGCGTAAAATTTCAAAGTTGGAACAGAAATAAAAATACGGCACAGCACACGACGCCGTATCTTTTTTATTAACCTGGTGTATTGCGGGAAAAATTTATATACGAAAGATAAAAGAGTTAAAAGTGCCGATCAGAACCCGAGTGATTTTGCATTCTCTGGTGTCACCTCGAGAATTTTATTAAATCGAATCACTTTCTTGTCCATATCGACGTCGGCTTTACCCAGCCCTTCAATGCTCAGATCTTTAGTGACTTCTTTACCCTGAAGCAACTGATCGGCGACCGTGACTAAGGCGTAACCGGCATCTTTCGGATCCCACAGCAGGGCTTTCTTAATATCACCGCGCATCAGATAAGGTGCAGCTTGAGCGGGCATAGCGATACCGACAACGGCGATTTTATTTTTCGCACGTTTCTGCTGAACGGCCTGGCCAGCACCGATCGGACCGAGCGAACCGAAGCCGATAATTCCTTTTAGATCGGGATAGGTTTTCATTAAATCGAGCGTGGTGGAGTAGGACTTATCAATATTTTCTGCCACCGGCAGACGTGAAGTCACTTCATGCATCTCCGGGTACTTTTCTTTCTGATATTTGATCGCAGCATCTGCCCATGCATTATGCAATGGCACGGTCAGGGAACCGACATAAATGGCGTATCCGCCTTTGCTGCCCATATCTTTTGCCAGCTCGTCCATGTTCGCTTCGGCATATTTCTGGCTGTCGATGGTTTCAATATCCCACTGCCCAATTTGCTGGTCCGGCGATTCATGCGTTAATACAACGATGCCCTGGTCACGGGCTTTTTTCAGCACCGGCTCCAGTACTTTGGCATCATTTGGCACCACAATGATTGCGTTGACTTTTTTGGCTATCAAATCTTCAATCACTTTTACCTGCTGGGCCGGATCGGGGGTGGAGCCACCAACCTGATACGCGTTGACATCCAGCTTCTGCGCGGCTTCTTTTACGCCCACTTCCATACGGGTGAACCAGGGAATACCCGTAACTTTAGCGACAACGGCGATATCGTAAGGTTTGGCGGCAAAAGACGGTGTTGTAAATGCCATGCATGCTGAAACCATACATGCGCTGACTAATGCGAGATTAAATTTCATTTCGGTACCTTTCTTATGGTGTTCTGAAAAAGGGAAAGAATGATTTCTGTTAAATCCACGATCAGAGATTAACGTAGAGGAACATCGTTTTTCGCACAGTTGTGAAGAAAATGTGAGTAAAGCCCGTATTTGTTAAATATTATGAAATATTAAGTTAATAGATTGTTATTTAAGGCGCTCACTGCGCTGACTTTAGTCCGCAAGGAATCTGCTTTCAGCTAAAATACTCATATAAAATCACATCAAATTAACATTTAATTTACATATGAATGCGGCGTGGTGCTTTTCCGGCCGGAAAAATGCGGAAATGGTTTTTATTTGCGCAGAGTGTGAACAGCGTCACGCGGCAGGTGCATGAGCCATCACGCAACGCTGCCTGTGTCGGACGTTAAAGCTGAAAGAATCAGGCAGGACGTGTGCCGACGTAATGGTCTGCACAAAAGATTGCGTCAGGCATGAACATGACAGAAGCTGCTTTTTTACCGTGACATTGATGTTTCAATGATGAAATGCGGGCCCATGCTTACCGGATATTTTACCGGAGTGAGACCGTAATCAGGTTGCTTAACAGGGCGCCGTTATACAAAGGCGCCCTGTTGCGGCTACCTAAGCTTGAGTTAAAAGTGTGTTGCCGGCGTGTCTGGCTGGCCATGCTGTGGCAGTGCTACCCGAACCTTGATGGCAATAAAAAGTGCCGCGAGCAACATCATGCTACCGGCGGTAATAAAAACGCCTGCCACGCCACTGAATCCAAACATGAATCCGCCTAAAGCCGCGCCGGCAGCGATTGAGGACTGCACGGATGCCACCACCATACCGCCTGCTGTTTCTGCCTGATCCGGCACCGCGCGCGCCACCCAGTTAGACCAGGCCACCGGAACGCCGCCAAACGCCAGACCCCACAGCACGATCAGGCACATCAATCCGGATATCTGCACGGGCAGCCAGATCATGAAGAGCGCTGCGACGCCCACTATTGCAGGCATCAGGACCAGGGTGGCACGCAAACTACGTTCCATCAGCCATCCGGCCAGCAGCGTCCCCACGAAATTGGCCACACCGAACCCAAGCAGCATTAAAGACAAACTATTCACATCAATAGGAATAACGCTTTCGAGAGCCGGACGAATATAGGTAAACAGCGCGTACTGTCCAGTATGAGCAAGCACGCATCCCATCATTCCCAGTGCAATGCCGGGTCGTCGAAGCAGCGCCATTACCGATGCGGTTCGTGCCGTGTTGCGCGCGGCCATACGCGGCAGAGTGAATAGCTGCACAATGAGCGTCAGCACGCCCACTGCGGTTGCTGCCACAAAGGCGCTACGCCACCCGTAGAGCCCGCCCAGATAACTTCCCAGCGGTACCGAAACCACAGTGCCTACGGCGATGCCGCTGAAGATAAAGGATAAGGCGCGCGGAACGAGCCTGGCTGGCACCAGACGCATGGCGACGGCAGCGGCCATGCTCCAGAACCCTCCCAGCGCAACGCCCAACAGTATTCGCATAATTAACAGCACGGCCAGGCTGGAGGAGAGTGCCACCAGCAGATTCGAGGCTATCATCAGTCCGGTGAAACTCAACAGGACGACTCTTCTGTCAAACCTGCGCGTCAGGCCTGGCACCAGCAGCCCTGCAAACAGAGCCACCACTGCCGTTACGGTCACCGCCTGGCCAGCCAGGGCCTCCGAAACATGCAGGTCAGCAGCCATAGGCGTTAGCAGGCTGGCGGGTAGATACTCGGCTGTCAGTAAGCCAAAAACGCCCATTGCCAGGGAAAATACAGCCGTCCACGCGGCTCCCGTTGGCTCACCCTCATGGGCGAACGCTGGCGCAGCATTATTCACATCATTTCTCATCTAACCTATCCCCGGATAATTATCACAGCCGAAAGTCTGGCATCGATCGGCAGGACGATCTATGATGCAGAATCTTGATATTATGCTCGAAACGCCTGAAATGACCGATAAAGAACAATCCGCTCTGTCGTCCGATCTTATTAGCGAACTGTTGACAGGCATGCGCCTGCGCGGTGTCCAGTATCGCCGTATTCAGACCGGCCCTGCTTTTGGGCTGGGGTTTGATGGCAGGCCGGGGCACGCCTATTTTCATTATCTGGCCGCGGGCACCGCGTTCTTACGTACGCATGATGGCACGCTTCACCCGCTGGTTGCTGGCAATGCGGTGTTCATGCCTCAGGGAAAGGCGCATCAACTCCTTTCAGACCCCGGTGTAGCTTTTCAACATATCGACAAGTTCGCCACGGCTCCGCTGGGAGAAGCGGTTAGCGGAGTGGATACCTGCCCCAGCACGCACCCAATACCCAGCGCAGTGCTTTTTTACGGCTGCATGGAATTCGATCTCGGCGGTATGCACGGGCTGGGTAAACTGATGCCGGAGGTTCTCGTGGCGGATACCGACCAGCCGCGTTATCCGGGCCTGGTGTCAATCCTGTCTGCCATGAAAAACGAAATATGTTCCGGGCGCATCGGTTTTGCCGGCATTCTGGCGCGTCTTGCTGAGGTTGCGGCCGCGATGATTGTTCGGGGATGGGTTGAATGTGGCTGTGAAACCGCATCCGGCCTTTTTGCGGCATTGCGTGATCCACGCCTTGTCCGAGCCATCCTGGCTATACACCGTCAGCCCGGCAAAGAGTGGACTGTGGCTGAACTGGCAGCGGAATCGCATGTCTCGCGTTCTGTGTTTGCCGAGCGCTTTAAGGCGACAACAGGCGTGCCGCCACTGCGCTACGCAACGGAGCTGCGTATGCGTCTCGCCAGTCAGTGGCTCAGCCAGGAGAAGCTATCGATCGACACGGTAGCCCAGCGTCTGGGCTATACCTCCCAGGCCGCGTTCAGTCGGGCTTTCAAGCGGATCAACGGCCAGCCGCCGGGAGCCAGCCGCGGCAGCTTAATGAAGAACCCGCCCTGAACCCGCAGGCCGCGTCACAAATGTCTGTTACCTTGCCTGAAATCAGCGATGAAAGGCGTGTGCGTCGAAAGAGAGTCAGAACGGCGCTTTATAAAAGTGAGCGATATCAACCCAGTGACCAGACAAAGCGACTTTGATTTTTCAGGCCGGTCGGTTATTCCTTATGCACATGACTACAGGCACGGCGATTATGAAGACTGGCATACGCACAGCTGTGCTCAGCTGATTCATACGCTGAGCGGTGTTATTCGCATTGAGACCCGGCTTGGATTGTGGGTGGTCCCGCCTTCACGTGGCGTATGGATACCGGCAAATATCCCACATGCCTTGCATATCACCGGCGATGTGAAGGCGAGGGTGCTTTTTGTCGAGCCGCTGGCGCGGGCCGATCTGCCCGTTATCTGTCAGGTTGTTGGTGTGAGTGACCTGTTACGGGAACTGATTATCTGCGCGCTGACGCTTCCTGCTGACTACCTGCCCGGCAGCCGGGCTGAACATGTTTACGAACTGATGCTTGATGAAATTCGCGTGATGGACATGCTGCCGTTTCACCTGCCAGAGCCGGTCTCAGAACGCCTGAAACAGCTATGCCAGGCGGTTCGCGATGCACCGCATGAAACCTGGTCAATTGAGCAGGCAGCCGTAAAAATCAACGCCAGCGGACGCACGCTCAACCGCCATTTTTACCAGCAAACCGGCATGCAGTTTAGCGAGTGGGTTCGGCGGGCACGTCTTCTGCACGCCCTGACGCGCCTGGCGCAGGGCGAGCAAATAACGCGGGTGGCTCTGGATTCAGGTTACGCCAGCCCCGGCGCGTTCAGCGTGATGTTTCGGCGGGTTATGGGAATGACGCCCAGTGAGTACTTCAGCAAGTAACGAAATCCGCTGCGGCGTTTAGCATAGCCTGCAGCGAGGCTCGGGTAATGTCGCTGTCAATACTGACGCCCCATGCGCATCTCCCTGTGCGGTCCTGGCAGCACACATAGGCGACGGAACGACTGTCGCTGCGTTTACCCAGCGTGTGTTCCTGATAACTAACAATTTCAAGCTCAGTGTTTACCTCCCGGCAGAGGGCGGTAAGAGCCGCTGAAAGAAAGCCATTTCCCTCTCCCATCAGGCTCAGTTTTTTACCCTGGCAAATGATCTCAGCAGAAAGCACGGTGCGCTGGTCAGGCTGATTGTTGCAGACATACTCTTTTAAACGCAGGGATGGGGCGTCAACAACGCCATACGCCTGACGAAACAGGTTCCAGACCGCCATCTGTGACAGCTCTTTCTCACCCCGTTCCGCCTCTTTTTGCACGCGAAGGCTGAATGCCTGCTGAAGTGGGCGGGGCAGGATAAGGTTATGGTTTTGCTCGAGTAGCCAGGCCGCGCCGCTTTTGCCTGACTGGCTGTTGACCCGGATAACCGCTTCATAGCTGCAACCGACATCTGCCGGATCGAGCGGCAGATAGGGCACTTGCCAGAAAGCATCTGAGGCGTTCTGTCGTGCAGCAAACCCTTTCTTGATGGCATCCTGATGGGAGCCGGAAAAAGCCGTAAAAACCAGTTCGCCGGCGTAGGGGTGGCGCGGCGCAACAGGCAGCTGATTGCACTCCTCCACCACTTCAACCACCTTTTTCATCTGGCTAAAGTCGAGTCCGGGTGAGATGCCCTGCGTATAAAGATTCAGCGCCAGCGTCACTAAATCAGCATTGCCTGTGCGCTCTCCGTTGCCAAACAGGCAACCTTCAACGCGTTCAGCACCCGCCAGCAGTGCCAGCTCAGCACAGGCAATGCCTGTTCCACGATCGTTGTGTGGATGAACGCTGATACAAACCTGCTGGCGACGCGAAAAATGGCGGCAAAAATATTCGATCTGATCGGCGTAAACATTCGGCATGCTGACCTCAACCGTTGCAGGCAGGTTGATAATCATGGGGCGAGACGTATCCGGTTCCCAGACCTCGGCCACGGCTTCACAAATCTGCAGGGCGAACTCAGGCTCAGTGAAGCAGAAGGTTTCCGGAGAATACTGAAACGTCCAGTTGGTTTCCGGTGACGCCTCGCATAATCGACGGATTTGCCTGGTTGCGCCGATGGCAAGCTGAACAATTTCATCACGCGTCTGACGAAAGACGATCTCCCTGAAAAGGGGCGCCGTCGCATTATATAAATGCACCGTCGCCTGATGAACGCCCTGCAACGATTCAAATGTCCGCGTAATCAAATCCTCTCTTGCCTGCGTTAACACCTGAATATTCACATTTTCTGGAATACGTTTGCCTTCAATAAGCGACCGCACAAAATCAAAATCCGTTTGTGAAGCAGAGGGAAACGCGACCTCAATTTCCCGAAAGCCACAGGCTATGAGGAGATCCCAGAATTTCATTTTTCGGGCGTTGTCCATCGGCTCGGCAAGCGACTGATTACCGTCGCGTAAATCCGTAGAAAGCCAGCGCGGCGGATGGGTCAATGTGTTATTGGGCCACTGTCGGTCACTAATATTAACAGGGGGATGCGCTTTATACTTGAGTGAAGGATTATTCAACATACCGGGTTCCTCTTTAACAAAGATGCCCCAGTGTCGTGCTAAATCAGCCGCAAAACTCATCAGAAGCTGACAACTGCTTATGCAAAAATGACAATCGCGAAGCAGAGATCTAACCAACAGAAGAACAGGATAGAAATCAGCATGGCTCTATTTTTCAGTACTGTTTCTTCGGCTGACAGCTGAATAAAACAGAGGGGCCGACGGCGAAAGGCCAGGTGCCGGCGACTGGACGCCCAAACCCTGTGCATGAAGTGCTGAACAATAAGCGTGCGCTGATGCTGGCAATGTCCCTAGTCTGCATAAAATGCTTACTTTTCCGCTGGCATCGCTGGTAGAAGTACCAGAACCCAACGAGCGAGAATGCGCTCACCGAAGCCCGCTACGCACAGGGGTTTTTTATTCTGTGGCGAGTGATTGAATCCCGAGCCGCCCAGAAACAAAGCGGCATAAGCCACAACGTCACGGACTCATTCGCAAAGCGGGCTGATGCGCACGCCAGGGTCGGTTTTGAGGGAGGAGCGGACATAATGAGCCACCTTAAACTTTATATTCCGTTGATTTTTTCTGACATTATTATCAAAATTATTTTGTCATACATGGAGTAAGACTGATGAGTACCTACGTAAGAACAGCTCAACTTTCTGATATCGAGGGTATGTTCGACGTCAGAACATCGGTAATCGAGAATCACCTGAGTCGTGAAGAGATGCGGCAGATGGGTATTACCGAAGGCGTCGTAGGCGATATGATTGAAAAAAGTCTTTGCGCATGGGTTGCCACTGAAAATAATAAAATCATTGGTTTCTCCATGATATTGCCGGATGAAGGCTGTCTGTTTGCGGCCTTTGTTCTGCCTGAATATGAAGGCAAAGGAATAGGTCGCAGGCTTGTTACGCTAGCTGAGCAGGAGTTATTCCTGCATCATGAGATTGCCTGGTTGGAAAGCGATAAGAATAGTCGCGCGGCGAAATTTTATATGCAGCTCGGTTGGGGTAATGAAACAGACCTTAATGGCACTGACATCAAATTGGAAAAAACTCGTGGCGTTTAATTCACAGCAATTTTCACTGATGTCCGCTGTTGGCACAAAGCGGACATCTGCATAAGGCAATGTCCGCTAGGAGCGAGAAACGGACGCTGGCCATTCATATATCTACGTTTTTCTCGTTGACCTGCCCAGACGTATATACCATTAATTCAGAGATTCATTAGCATGCTCGGAGGTTGCATATGTTGGTATATAACGTTTTTGGGCGGCATCTTGGCGTTCAACGTGAGAATGATCGGTGGCTGGTATTTCGTGCTGACCTGACGGAAAGAAAGTTTTCCCGGCTCTATGACGTCGCTATTCCAGATGATATGACAGAAGGTGAGATTGCTGGCTGGCTGAGTGATATTTTTCATGAAGCCTCAACCGAGCGTCATCCAAATGTGGAACGAATCGAATAACGATTTGATGAATAGCTTTACTCTGAGTCCGCTTCTGGCACTAAACGGACCCTGTGTTTGTATTCACATTATGATTGAGCGGACTGAATGCTAAGTTCATAAACTACGCAAGGCACATCATAATGCTGTTCTATTGCTTTGTAAGTCATGTCTAATCGCTGAATCACTCGCTGAAAGGGCGCATTTTCAGGGTCGGCAAAAGCCACTAAATTGTTGCATAGCCTTTACCATTCGGTGCTGGGACGAGCCGCCAGCCAATCTTTAAGGATGGCTGAAGGCGTGGCTGAAGGACTGGAGCATCTTTTAGGCTTTAAAGAGCCTGCTTTGTCGATAATTTCTTCTCAGGAGTGGTTTTCTGGCCAGCAGCCCATCGCAATGGAAATGATATTATGCAGCTCTTCGGTAGGCACTCCGCCAGCCGCCTGAACTGAAATTCCCTGATAAAGGGTAACGAAATATCGGGCAAGAGTGACAAGATTTATACCCGGTGGTAATTCTCCCTGATCGTGTGCACGTTGCAAAAATCTGCGCAATACTTCAACGCCTAATTCGCGAATCTCACAAAGAATCTCACGCACACGTCGCGATTCGTCACTCGCAGCAAGCGCACCCTGAACCAGCAGGCAGCCATGAGGGGTGCCTGGCGCACTCTGGAAAGTTGCCAGCGCACAGAGAAAAGCTTCGATGCTGTCACGTGCCGAAGGCAGCGTCAGCAAGTGCGCTGCAAATAGACGGATCCGTTCATGATAGCGATCAAGCGCCTTCAGGAATAGCTGCTCCTTGCTACCAAAGGCAGCATAGAGGCTCGGTTTATTCACACCGATAGCTTTGGTCAGGTCTGTCAGCGACGTGCCCTCGTACCCCTTTTCCCAGAAAAGCTCCACCGCCTTATCCAGCGCCTTCACCGTATCAAACTCCCTTGGCCTGCCCATTACCATTCTACACCCCACAACTTTACTTACCGGTCGGTATATTAATGCCTTGACATGCGTCTGTCCACACACAGATACTTACCGAGCGGTACATAAGTTGCAAGTTCTACTAAACTTTCTTTGGAGAATTAAATGGCAAATCGGTTGAATGAAAAAGTGGCCCTTGTGACCGGTGGAAGTTCAGGAATCGGTCTGGCCACAGCCAGGCATTTCGCGGCTGAAGGCGCTACGGTTTATATCACCGGACGCAAGCAGGAAGCGCTTGATGCAGCGGCTGCATCAAGCGAAGGTAATCTCCGTACCATCCAGGCAGACTCAAGTGTTATCGCAGATCTCGACCGGGTGTATGCCACTATCCGGGAGAAAAGCGGCAAACTGGATGTGGTCTTCGCCAACGCAGGTATCGCAGAGTTCTTGCCTCTGCCAGCAGTCACCGAAGAACATTACGATACCATTGTGAACACGAACCTGAAGGGGGTCATTTTCACAGTCCTACAGGCAATTCCGCTTCTTTCCGAAGGGGCATCGATAATTCTTACCTCGTCGACGGTAGGCTTCAGAGGCATGGAAGCGCTCAGCGTCTACAGTGCGACCAAGGCTGCAGTTCGGCAACTGGCACGCAACTGGATCGCCGATCTCAAAGCCAAAAAAATTCGAGTTAACTCTCTCAGCCCCGGGATGATTGATACGCCAGCTACCGCTGAATTCGGAGCGGCCCTTAAGGCGCACATTGCATCACTCACCCCACTCGGCCGGATTGGTCAACCGGATGACATTGCTGCTGCTGCGCTTTTCCTCGCTTCTGATGAATCTGCATTCATAAATGGTATCGATTTAATTGTCGACGGCGGTGCGAGTCAAGTCTGAGCCAGCCGCCGGCGCTTGTTCGAGGCGAGGTCAGGGTATGCCTGTCTTCATGAGCCCCGCATTTTGTCTGTTAAACGTTGCACAGGAGGACCTATTTATGCGTTATAAACTTTTTGGTAATCATTCAGGATTACGCGTTTCAGAATTAGTGCTGGGTACCGGTAATTTTGGTATGGGCCGGGGTTATGGCGCGGAACCTGATGAGGCGCGACGCATCTTCGAGGCCTATGCAGAAGCGGGTGGCAACTTCATTGATACAGCCAATAGTTATCAATCCGGGCAGGCAGAAGAAATCCTCGGAGGACTGCTCAGCAGCCGGCGCGACGACTTTGTACTTGCATCAAAATTCTCATTCAGGACCTCCCCTCAGGACGGTATTCTGATCACCGGAAACAGCCGTAAAGCCATGGTGGCATCTGTCGAGGCCAGTTTAAAACGCCTTAAAACAGACCGGATTGATCTTCTGTGGGCGCATATTTCTGATGGTGTTACACCGCTTGAAGAACTTATCCGGGGGTTCGACGATCTGGTCCGTTCGGGCAAGATCCTGTACGCCGGTCTGTCTGATTTTCCCGCCTGGCGAGTAGCCCGCGCAGCAACCATTGCGGAACTACGTGGCACAGTTCCTATCGCAGGGCTTCAGGTGGAGCATAGTCTGGTTGAACGCACTACCGAGCACGAGCTGATTCCAGCGGGTAAAGCACTCGGGCTTGGGCTCGTCGCCTGGTCACCCCTGGGAGGCGGCATGCTGACAGGAAAATATCGTAACGGCTCAACAGGCCGGCGTGAAGGTTTTGGGGGACACATGTTTCAGCCGGAAAATACACCTCAGCGCACAGCGATTCTTGATGTACTGATTGCAATTTCAGAGGAAACAGGTGCGAATGCGGGTGAAGTGGCCATCGCGTGGGTAGCGGCAAAAGGACTTCTGCCCATTATCGGACCGCGTACAGTCGCCCAGCTTGAGAGCAATTTGGCTGCAGCCAAAATATCACTTACAAGCGAGCAGATTGTAAAACTTGATGAGGTGAGCGCAATTGCACCTGTATTTCCTTATTCGTTAATTAATGCGCCTGATATCCGTGAGGGCTATACCGGCGGCAAGGCCGGGCTGTTTGATGCGCCAGCAGTACAGGCCCGATAAAATTGGTCTAAAAATGTATGATGCAGTTTGCCGCAGGGTGTGTAGCGCTGCTTGCGAGGAAGACCCCGCCACAGCGTTCAATACCCGGCACGCCGCTGTGCAGTGAGGTCTGCTGGCCAGACTTCTCCTTAACCGGCGTGAAGCATTTTATGGCAAGCAGGTAGGCCTGTTCCTGCCTGTTTTTTCGCCTATTGCGTGCAGCTATGGTCAAAAACAACACTGACGGCCCTGCGGGCTGGGAGCAGCCGGTACTGATGCACTAACAGGGTTGTACTGATTTTCCGATATGAGCGACAAGCTGATGTTCACCCCTAAGTGACAGCTATAATTTTCTAATAATGGCATTACGAACGGTGAAATATTTAGGTTTCATGGAGCTAGCCGGAACTTAAAATGATTAACTTACTTTCTGCAGAGCACCTGATTTTTTTGACATGACTTATCATAAAATTTTATAAGAAAATTCAAAAATAACAACGGAATGCAAAATTGAAGATATATACTTACCCTAGAAGTAGATCGCTGAGAGTACTATGGGCTCTGGAAGAAATGGGAGCAGAATATGAGCCAATACGAGTTGATCTGTTCAGTCCAAATCCAACAGTGATATCACCACATCCTTGTGGAAAAGTTCCCTTTTTGATCGATGAAAAGGTGTCTGTCAGTGAAACGCTGGCAATATGTATTTATCTGTGTGAGCAACATCCAGATACCTGTCTTTACCCCACAGAGCCGCAAGAAAAAGCCTCGGTTCATTCATGGTTAAGCTTTGCGCTTACCGATCTTGAAGCGCCGGTCTGGAATCTACTGAAACAGATGGTCTTCATTCCAGAAGACCAGCGTTCGCCAGATTTGATGAGTTACTTCACACATGAAGCTAAGAATGTTATTTCGCAAATTAGCCTGAATCCGACTCATTTGTGGATTGCAGGCAGTAGCTTTACGCTGGCAGATATATTCATGTCTCATGCTTTGCAGTGGGCAAAGTTATGCGGCATAGAAATAAATAAGGAGATTGACGGTTATATCACCAGGGCGATGAGCAGGCCCGCTTTCCTTAGGGCACAGAAAAAAAATAATCAGTAATTATAAATGGGAGTAACTCTTCCAGTTACTTCTGTTTTCCCTTAATCAGTATAGTGCTCCTTTTTGATGGCCTAAGAACCAAACGTCCGCTTTTGGCAAAAAGCGGACGTAAACTGAAAGAGCAGCTCACGAGCAAACATCTGTGTTTTTCATTGCTGCTGAAGCTGCCAGAGAAATCAGTGCTCATTAACCTGCCCAGACTTTCCATTCGCCCATAATGCGGTGAAGCTCGTCATTAGTGCTGAAAAATACACGCCTTTTCACTGAACAATCGCACGTGTTGAATTAAGGGGCAGCCATCTTGATGCCGACGCGGCTGAGCGGGTGATTACGCAGCCATCGTTATATCGGAGGAGAGAGTCAGCAATGGCTTTATCTGAGTCCCGCAAGGTGGCATTGCGCTGGTAAAAGTCATCACCGGGCGAAAGCACCCACTTTTATCGGTTTCTCTACCGTTCAGGCCAGCGAAACTGCCCGCCAGCAGGGCTAAACGCATTCGACGCGTAACAATCCGCGCCGCACTGTGGTTGAATTCGCCCCTTACATTTTTCGTACGTGGTTATCATGCATTACATTCAAAGTTTGATGAATTTTATTGAGGGAAACAGGGTGCTGTCAGTCAGCGTCAGCCTGCTGTTGCTGATTATGGCCGGGATGGTTACTCACCTGATCTGCAAATTTTTCATCGTCAAAGTGATCAGAAAGGTCTTTTTCAGCAGCCATAAACAGGGCGTTCCGCTGGATAAAGATGTCCGCCTCTCTCAGAAGCTGTCGAATTTTGTGCCGGTGATTGTGGTCTACAATTTCCTGCAGTTTATGCCAGGCCTGCCTGAAAATCTGAAAGTTGCGATTCAAACTATCTGCGGCATCCTGTTTTTTGTTTATTTGTCGATCTTCTTCAATGAAGTGCTGGAGATTGTTAACAACTCCTATTCGCGCAAATCGAAGCGTAAGAATCACTCGATCAAAGGCTATATCCAGATTGGCAAAATCTTGGTGCATATTATCGCCGCGATCATGATTCTGGCAATTATGTCCAACAAGTCACCGGCGATTATTATCTCCTCGCTGGGTGCGGTCGCCGCGGTGCTGATGTTGATTTTCCAACATACCCTGCTGTCGCTGGTGGCGAATATTCAGCTCTCGTCCAACGATGTGCTACAGCTGGGCGACTGGATTGAGATGCCGGATAGAAATATCAGTGGCGAGGTGATCGATATTGCGCTGCATACCATCACCATTCGCAACTGGGATAACACCATTTCGCGCATTCCGACCAAGAATTTCCTCACCGAGACCTACACCAACTGGCAGGCGATGTTCTCTTCGGGCGCGCGCCGTATCATGCGCAGTTTTTATCTTGATCAGAAGTCGATCACCTTTGTGAACCAGGAGATGCTGCAGGCGATGAGCCAGATCCGCATCGCCAGCGAATCCATCACTGAGCTGCTGGATGGACGTGATATAAGCGCAGTCGGCGATCGCTGGTTTATGGAGAACGGTATCACCAACCTGATGGTATTCCGTAAATTTCTGACCGCCTGGCTGGCCCAGCGTGAAGATATTAAAAAAGAGATGTATATCGTGGTGCGTCCGTTAAAGCCGTCACCGGATGGCTTGCCGGTAGAGATCTACTGCTTTACCTCATCTATTTTCTGGGCCGATTATGAAAATACCCAGGCGGCGATTTTTGAGTATATCTATGCGATGGCCCGTTACTTTGAGCTGCAAATTTACCAGCATCCGGCAGGATCCGATTTTGCCCGGCTGGCGCAGCCGCGCGCAGAGAGCACCGATGCCCGATCTGGTGGCCCGCAGTAAACTGACTCACGGCGGCGTCTCTTACGCCGCCTGACTTTACCAGGCGCATTTGGCGTCAGTCAGCACCCTATCGTTGTTTATCTGCACCGTCCGCTATGAGCGGAAAGCGGGCAAAACTCAGAGCAATTCTCGTGCATTGATATATGGCGTAATGCAACAAATTGTCGCGTACTATTTTCCGTAGTGCGTCAAACACAGACGTATCGATTGAAACCACCCCAATACTTTACTGGTGCTGGGGACTACAACATGAGGTTTAAAATGGCAACAAGCATCCGATTAGATGCTGATTTTGTTGAAGAAGTGAAAATACATGCAGAGGCTATGAGCCGTAGCGTGCCGAAACAGATTGAGCACTGGGCTAAGATCGGCCGTATTGCTGAGGACAATCCCGATTTGCCTTTTTCCTTCATCAACGAAATTCTGCTGGCGAAATCAGAAATGGACAACGGGAGAATGAAGAAATATGTGCGCAGAAAAGACGGGTCAGGAAGTTGAGATTTACCAGTCCAGCCGCTTTGAGAAGGCCTTTAACCGTCTGACCAAAGAGGATCAGGACAACGTTGATAAAGAGATTGATCGCATCATCGAAAACCCGCAGACAGGCGAGCGCAAGAAAGGTGTTCTCAACTATGTGTGGGTGCATAAGTTTTACATGGGGAAGCAGCAATATCTGCTCGGCTATAGCTGGCTGGACCAAAAGCTGGAGATCTCTCTCTTAAGTTTGGGAACGCACGAGAATGACTATGATGAACAAAAGCGACATCGCAAGCCGATCTGAAACTAATCGGGTAAAGTCGATAAAGAATGAGTCATTTATTTGAAACAGCGCGATATCCCATGATTCCCTCCGCAATGAGGGAGGCATTCAAACCAAACTACTTTCCCATCGCATAACACCCAGCGACACTTTTTCACTATTACTGCTGGCGACATGCAATCTGCCCACAAAACCGATGCCTACAGGCATCCAGGTAATCTGTAGATCTCTGAAATTATTTGCATCGTTGCGTCTTCGATCGTTCCTTCATTACGGCATAAAACCCAGCCGTGATCGGCAACCTCTCGCTCAAACGCCTTAGTACAAGCGATATGCTCTTCCAGCTTATGCATCACCGTACTACTTAGCCCACGCGTTCTGGCTGCGGCCCTTGCCCATGAAATCTCAGGCGTTGTCACCACCCCAACATGCAGGTCTGGCGTTCGTACGTTTCTCTCCATATTGAGTTGTAAAATCTCTGCAAAGGGAACCAATCGGCGAAACACGGCATCCGACGGATACCAACGATCCATCAGGATTATGCTGCCCGGTGGCTGTTTAGGCAGCACATGTTCGGAAATCCATGCACGGCTATCAGCAAAGTGCGCACAAACTTCGCGTTCCAAATCCAGGGCAGGATTTCTGGCGAGCCTGTTCACAAGAGCCATTGTTTCGCTTCTGTTGGGATCGCTTTTTTTCTCGCAAAGTCGAATCACCTTCTTGTTGTCTGCCCTCAGGACTTTGGTAATGGCTTCCAACAATGTGGTTTTACCGACCCCTTTAGGGCCATCGAGAGAAATAAACAGTGGGCGATTCATGCTCAACATGACGATTGATGTACGGTTTGATTAAAATCCAACGCACTGAAAAACATTTTTTTCCTTCTTATTCGCCAGCCTGAGAGACTGATATAAAAGCCGTCAAGGGAGGGTGTGCTCTGGGTGACAGAGCCCAGGGGATTCGCTTAGAAAACGGAAAATAACCCTGACCAGGCGTTTTATCAACACAGACAGGAGTCAATGAGTCGCTTTGAGCGAGAAGCGGAGGCTAACACGTTGCAATTGAGATTTCCTGTGCCATTTTAATGGCTCAAAGGTGGCTACCAACCTGAGGCGGATCGTACAAAACTCAGCCCAAAAGAGACTTCAAATAAGGACATGCTAAACCAACTCAGGCGCATGCTGCGCAGGAGAAACCGTGTTGTGCGCTGGGGATAAACAGTGATGAACACTACCGCACTCCAGAGAACGTGGCGCTAAAGCCTACCCCTTAAAACCATTCGGGATCGATCATGACCAGCATGCCGCGTTTTGCGCTCATTTTTGCAGCTATATTCATGGCTTGTGGCACCGCCACCGCAAAAAGATTAGAAGATTTCAACCACGCTCCGACTTCGTATGGCAGTTCAGAGCAGCTGTCCGTTGATGAACAACTGCTGGCAGAGTTTAGCCATAAAAAGTTTGTTTGCCGTAGCGAAGCCGCGTTTTTACCGAAGGAATCCCCTGCGGCAGCTGAGGCCTTCAGGCAACTCGTGGAATATGCCTTAGCAGGAGATCAGATCGATAACTTCTGGATGGATGAAGAACATAAAAAGCAGCGTGAGGGCTTGCTTGCTGACGCGGTAAAAGAGGGGAGCTGGAAGGCCGTTTATCTCGACAGTGTCTGGACGCTGCGTTATCCGGCCAGCCCTGAAGAAAGGGCTAACGCCTCAGAAAAACTTCAGGCGCTCATTCAACAGGGTGTGCCGATTGCGGCTTATAAGTACGGATCATCTCTTTACGGCCGTGATGACAACGCGATGTATGCACTGCTCTCTGGCGCCGTTGACCGCGGAAGCCCGCAGGCGATGGCATTAGTGGGAGGAAATATCGTCCCGCAGGCTAAAGTGCTTCATCCGGTAGGCAAACAACTGCTTGAGTGTGCAGTGGAGCAAGGTTTTGCCCCCGCCTACATGAGCCTGGGTAAACTGGCCTGGATGGAAGGACGGCGTCTGGATGCTTATCGGTTGTGGGAAAAAGGCGCCAATAAAGGCTGCGCGTCATGTATCCAGTACCTTGAGCCCATTGGCCGTGTGCGCCGTGGCTATACGTCCGCAACACCGGTGCTGGAGCAGGTCCCTCAGCTTGCCGCTATTAACGCATTCTATGAGCGTAATTTCTTTTATCCGCTCAGCGAATTAAAGGATTTTGACCTGCCGCTTCCGAAAAATCTCACGTTTCATCTGAATGACACGGAACTGCTTAAATTGCTGGAAACGGAGCAGGGAAGTGATTTTTAAATGCCCTGGCGAAACAGACAGTTTTAAACATCGATTGCCTGTAAAAGTTTCCGACAAAAACTTGCCTGGTCCAACGGGCGACAGGTATCAACAACTCGAAGAGGCGTCTTCACAGCGACATTTTTTTAGCTGCTGAGGAGGGAATACGCGCTTCAAGGATTTTATCCACGCACTGCGTTGGGGTGAATTCTGCGGTATCCAGCCGCAGATGCGCTCTGTTCCATGGCTCATAATGTCGGTTCATGACGGCATTCCAGTCAGGAACTTTTAACCCTGGAATATCGGACACCCTTTTCTCTACACGGGCACGATGCTGTACGCGATCCGAACAGAGAATTTCAACTTCAAGGAAGGGGACATCTAACGATATTGCAATATCACGGAAAATATCGCGTACCAGGTTGAGGTCATTAACTGAGTCAGTTATGACCGTGTTACCCAGCCTGAGATTGTCCCGGGCAAGCTCATAGAGGATGAAATAGCCTTCAGGTCCCATCTCTTTGGGATGTTCCGATGCGGCCCTAATTGCCTGTTCAACCGTATCCACCCGTAAATAAACGGCTTTTAATCTTTCGGCTAGTCTCTTCGCGATAGTGCTTTTTCCGCAGCCCGGAAGGCCGCTGAAAATAAAGAACATAGTCACTCCTGTTGTAAAGGGTACGTTGACGTTCAACCAGACACCTCTGTAAACCACGCCATAAATCGACGATTGAAAGATGTGTCACTCACGAGCCATGCGCGCAACCTTTCTGTTATCCACTTTTCTAAAATCAATTTGAACAAAGCGTCGTCGTTCATCATTGCGCGGCAGGCTTTTGGCTGAGGAAGATCTGCCAACATAGTTAGCGATATCCCTAAAACAGCAGGGGATGATCTTTCCAGCATGTTTAAAATGCAACCCTGTTTTCCGCTATCAGCATCACGCAGAGTTTATTAAAGATTGTCGGCTACGCAGCCGATAAATGGAGATCAATACCTTTAATCCTGAATCCCGTCATCGACAGCGTGCCGCCTGTTTTCTGTAGCAAAGAGGCGCGCGCCGCGGCAGCCATGATGCATGACGGACATTCGTTTGACCCTGAACCGCTTGTCGTAATACTTCCCAAAGTGGTCAAGGCAAAGCGGTCTTTAACGACGAGTAGTAAGCTTATTCAGTATCACCAGCCAATAACGGATTCGACCACCATGAGCACTGCGATCAAGCCTGACCTTTCTGCCATTTGGTCCACGGACGCTCATGGCCTGTGCATCGCCTGTCAGGAAAGTCCTGCTGGCCTGATGCCGGCATTGAAAGGCGTCACGCTCAGCGCCTGGCTGAGGCTCGCGCAGGCAGATGATGATGCGAAGATCGCATTGCAGCTGACGGCGGCACTGGAAGGTGTCACGCCTTTTCACTTTGAATTGCCGATTCAGTGTCTGGACGGCACGACGCGGCGGGTGATTTTTTCTGGCCTGCCGGACAGCCAGCCCAGCGCTTCGCATCTGCAATATAACGGCTTTATTTTTGATATCACCGGACAGCGCAAAGCGCTGGAAGATGCGCTGCGCACGGCGGCGGAATACCGTCTGTTGATTGAGAACAGCACCGATCTGATCGCCCATTGCGATTCAGACGGCAGGTACGTTTCGATCTCGCCTTCCTACAGCAAAATGATCGGCTGGTCGGCTGATGAAATGATTGGCCAGCGAGTGCTGGATTTTCTGCATCCTGATGATTACGCCTCCGCTTCCGAAGCGCTGGCGCATATCTTCAATAACGGCGCGTTACCGGACGTTGTCGAAGTGCGTAAGCGCCATCGCGACGGCCATTACATTACCCTTGGCACCAAAGCCTGTAGCGTCAGCAATCCTTCCACCGGCAAAAATATCGGCGCCGTGCTGGTGTCGCGCGACATTACCCGCGACAAAGAGAAAATTCTTGAGCTGGAGAAACTGGCAACCCGCGATACTCTCACCGGATTACCTAATCGCGCGTGGATCAACGACCAGGTGAACAGCATGCTCGCGCAGGCCGACGATAGCGCCTGGGTCACGGTTCTGTTTATCGATCTGAACGGGTTTAAAGCCGTCAATGATTCGATGGGACACGCATCAGGGGATCTGTTGCTGCAGCAGATCGGCGAACGGCTGCAACACGGTATGCGCCCGGGCGATTCAGTGGCGCGAATGGGCGGGGACGAATTTGTGGTAGCCGCCATGTGCGACAGTCGCGAGGCGGCATCCGCTATCGCCCAGCGCCTTATCGACAGCATGGAAGCGCCTTTTGCTATCAATAATTTGAAAGTGCGGATCGGGGCGGCAATAGGCATCAGCCTCGCCCGGCCCGGCACCGCATCGGCCCAAATGCTGTTTGAAAATGCCGACAAAGCGATGTACCAGGCAAAGGCACGACGCGATGGCGCCTATCAGTTTTATTAAGGCCGCGACGCTGCCGTCAGGCGAGTAGGATCGTTCAGTCCATGTCTTTTATTGATCATGGTTTGGTTCAGCCTGGCTGGCGTGTTGGGGCAATATTCACTCTCTCGACCAGCCCGCGTTTAACGTGATAAAGCAGAGTAAAAACAGGCTGTTCGCAATGGACGAAAAGCCCGTAGCCCAGTGCTCAGGGTTTCTGTGCATCGATCAGGATTTAGGCGGGAAGGCTGCCACATCATTGATCATCTCATCTGCACCTTGTTTTAAATCTTCCAGGGTGATGGGTGCGCTGTTGTTCGGCACAGTTTTACCGTAAGCCTTGCGCACGGCTTCCACCATGACGTTGCCGGTTTTAGCATCAATCAGTTGTGCCTCCAGATAGAGCACGCTGTTTTGCGTACGATGGCCGGATGCCGCCATGGTACTGGCAACCACTGCTGCAACAGGCACCACTTCATAAAACTTCATGTCCTGATTCTCAGCACTCACGGTGGTAATCGCCGTTTTCATAATCAACGTGCCTGGCCATGGAGAACCGACCAAGGGTTTATGCCTTGCCACCGCCGCTTTCATCCGACTGTCGACATAGTTTTTTAGGTTCTCCAGCGTGCTCTGACTGACCCGCGCGGTGGGTTTTGCTGCCGGATAATAGACAACGGGCGTGTAATAAATGCCCTGATAATCAGCTGAATGATAATCGGGCGATATCCAGCGCAACGTCGGGTGTCCACTCGGCGAGTTCGTGGCTTGTAGCCGGGAATAATCGCGTAAAAAACCCGAATATTGTTGGGTTTCCGCCACTTTCGATGAGCATCCGGCAAGTGCAGCAATAATCAGTCCGCCAGTCAGGCAATGGCGCAGCATAGGCATTGGGCATTCCTTTAATCAGAAAATCATGAGGTAAAAGGAGATGGCTTGAGAACTTACCATCAGAACAGAAATACACGTGCTCAGAAGCACCTAATAAAAAGTGCTCACCCAATATCAATGTCCAAAACGTTAGCGAATATATCGTCTGTATTTTGGGGCAGTTTCGTAAGTTAGCTAAAACGGTGAGCATCCACTTGTGGATTAGATCCGCCTCAGGCGGATCTAATCCAGCGAACCTGATTTATATACAGAGGCGGCAGATAAAATTGGCTCTGTAAAGCGACATGGTGATCGCGAATGCCTAATAAAGCGCAAGCCAGGAGCGTGCGTATCATCGCGTTGACTACAAGTGCAAACGGCGGTTTTCAGGGCGATTGAACAGCCCTGATCCTTAACCCTTTAGCGAATCAAAAACGTGGCCGTTTCCCTTCCCGATGACTATTTCCCTTTATTCACCTTATCCTTCTTTTTATTTTTCTTCTGTCCGGAACGGTATTTTTCGTGATATTGGTCCATCATCCCTTTGAGTGATTTACCAATGGCGGCGTACTCATATTCATTGAGATTAGCCAGGGAGATGCGGCCAGCAGGTTTCAGGCTACCGAATCCTCTGCCAGGCAGCATAACGATCCCGGTTTCCTCAGCAATACGGAAAAGCAGATCCGTTGGATTGAGCGTGATATTCACCCAGTCGGCAAACTCATCACCGTAAACCTGACGGGATATCGCTTCGAGATCCAGCAGGGTGTAGTAATCGACAGCCTCTTCAGTATCGATATGCGTGATACCTAACTCACGATACAGCACCGCCTGACGTCGGCGAATCACCTGCGACACCGCCGCTTTGTATCCATTATCTCCGTCCATCAGTGCAAACAGACTGAATAACACCATTTGCACCTGCTGTGGGGTGGATAATCCGGCGGTGTGATTGAGCGCCACACTTCTGCTGTCTGCCACCACCCTGTCTAGAAAACGCAACGCCGGAACATCCGGTGTCAGCGAACCGTAGCGATGATTGAGGCGGTTTTTTTCAGCATCACTGAGTTCACTGAGTTGTTCATCAAGAATGTTGTTCTGATGCGTCGCGATAACGCCAAGGCGCCAGCCCGTGGCGCCAAAATATTTGGAAAAGGAATAGACCAGGATGGTGTTTTGCGGACAGACGGCAAACAGCGACTTGAAGTTGTTGGCGAAAGTGCCATAAACATCATCAGTCAGAATAATCAGGTCGGGGCGCTGCGCCACGATGCTGACCATTTTCTCCAGCGTGCGTTCGTCCATTTTAACCGACGCAGGATTGCTCGGGTTTACGCAGAAAAAGATTTTGATTGCCGGATCGAGCAGCTTATCGAGCTCTTCATCCGGATATTGCCAGTTCTCTTCCGGTGACGCGTTGATCATCACGCTTTCCAGACGGTAATCTTCCAGTTGCGGGATTTCAATATAGGGGGTGAAGATGGGCGCGCCCATGGCGACTTTATCACCGGCCGTGACCAGGCCGTTGGTACGCAGCGTGTTGAACAGGTAGGTCATGGCTGCCGTCCCGCCTTCTACTGCAAACAGATCAACATCTTCAGCTGAAATCAGGCCACCGATCATCTCTTTGACGATATATTCACGGGTGATTTTTTCACTGATGGTCAGCATCCGCGGCGGAACCGGGTAATTTGAACCGAGAATGCCTTCGACCATCTCATGTAAAAAATCAGACGCGGAAAGTCCCAGCTGATCGCGCACATAGCTCACCGCCCGCGATAAGAACGCCACGCCAGGTTGTTCATGTCCCCGCGCCAGGAATGCATCAAAGCGCGCTTCGATACCCTCTTTGCGCGGTATTCCTCCAATGCCATGCGGCAAATAGGAATAGGAACGTTCAGCCTCTTCGGTGGCAAATAATCCCAGGCGCCAGAAGGCCCGGCGCGGCAGGGTAGCCAGAAAATTGGGATTTCCCCTTCCTGCATTCAGCATCATGCGATCGGGTTTGCCAGAAGCCAGCTCTATCAGTGCGTCTTTGAGTTCAAAAGGACTGAGTGATGCATATTTATCGTAAGGATTCGACATGGTTGATCTCTCCGGATAAGAAAGCAGGTCATCGTCATACCAGCGCGACGATAAGCGGGCCAAGCAAGGTGAGGAACACATTTGCCAGCCCGTAAGTCACCGCAAAGGGAGCGGTTGGAATGGCATTACCCGCTTTATCGAGGATTTCCCCAAAGGCGGGATTCGCGCTGCGCGTACCGGATAAGGCACCGGCAAAAATCGCCGTGTTGTCATAGCGCAGCAGATAGCGGCCAATGAATAGCGTGATCATCAGCGGGACGACCGTGACGACGATGCCGATCAGGAAAATGGAGATGCCGTTATTTTTGACGGTCTCAACCGCTTGCAGGCCAGACTGTAACCCAACAACGGCAACGAAACCTGCCAGCCCTAAGTCGCGCAGCAAGCCAGACGCTGGCAGCGGCATATTCCCGATCAGAGGCTTACGCGCCTGATACCAGCCAAACAGCAAGCCCGCGAGCAGGGCGCCGCCGCCGCTGCCCAGCGTAAGAGGCACAGAGCCGATACGCAGCACCAGCAAGCCAAGCAACAGACCAAACGCCAGGCCAAAGCCGTGAAACATCAGGTCGGTTTTTGGGCTTTTCAGCAGCGCCGGTCCGGCCATGGCGACAGCGCGTTGTATGTCCTGCTCACTGCCGTACAGCGTCACAACGTCATTGCGCTCTATCACCACGTCATCTTTGAAGGGAAGCACCGTCTCGCCACGCTTCAGGCCGGTGACATAAATACCGTGGCGGACATCCGCCGATAGCTGTTCGCGCAGTTCATCCACGCGTTTACCGATCAGCGCGGGATTGGTGAGGAAAACGTCGGCGGTTTTCATGGTCATTGCCGGGCCCGCTTCTTCATCCAGCTCTTTGCCAAGCAAGGGCGCAAGGGCAACGATACCTTTGCGGCGGCCTACCAGAAGCAGCACATCATTCTCGTTAAGCGCCATATCCGGCGTGACCGCGATAACCTGATCGTCGCGTTTGATGCGTTCGAGCGTGACCGGAAAAAGCGGATTAGCCAGTGCTTCAACCTGAGCCACGCTTTTGCCAGCGACCGGCCCGGCGAGAAACACGCGCCCGACCAATTCCGGTAATGCGGGCACCTGGCCTGGCGCCAGAACCATTGCACCATGCATCATCTCCTGTTCAGCTTTTATCGCATCTTCACGGATTGAGCGTCCCATGATTTTGGGCAGGATATTAACGCAGATGATGATGGCACCCAGCGAGCCGAAGATGTAGGTCACCGCGTATCCCACCGCGACGTTGCCCTGCATCTGCTGGAGCTGAGCCGGGTCCAGATTTAATTTAGCGATGGCTGCACTAGCGGTGCCAATAATGGCTGACTGAGTGAGTGCACCCGCTGCAATACCGGCGGCAATTCCCTTATCCAGCGCAAAGATTTTTGCCAGCACCACTATCGTTGCTAATGACGAAATAACCAGTACCAGCGCCAGGGCAATTTCCCGCAATGTTCGTCGCCCCAGCGAGGAGAAAAATTTGGGCCCGCTTTCAAAACCCACGGCATAAATAAACACGGCAAACAGAACGTTTTTAATCCCGCTGTCGATAGTAATGCCTACCTGGCTTATCAGCACGGCAACCAATAGCGCTCCGGCTACGCCGCCAAGCTGGAAGGCACCCAGTTTGAATTTACCAATCCACGTACCTGCAGCAAGAGAAAGGAAAAGAGCCAGCTCCGGCGACAGACGAAAAACTTCATGCATCAAGCCCATAGAATAATATCCTGCACAGTGATTCTCGGGATTCAGGCAGATGGAATTACCTGAAAAGTGATCGATCAGGTGAAGATAAGCGGCAATATTTAATGCTCATAAAAGATTAGCGTTATAAATTTTTTTGGCAATGAAAAAGTCGGAAAAACAGGCGTGAACAATTACAATGACCGTGTTTGATTAATTATCACGTTGTTTAATTTGATGATTTAAAAAAAGAAAATTCATCAATCGCTTTCATTGTTTTATTCCTGTTGCAGCAATATGTCAGCGATGTCATTTAAGCGGGAAGCTCGCGCTGTATACCTTATGCGTAGTACGCAAATATTGACTTTCAATCTGGATCTGAATTTCCCTGTTGATAAGTTAGAAAATGAATTTTACCTGCGTCATTATTGGATAATATCCTCGCTGATGCTTACTATTGAATTTCAGTGCTGATGCGGAGGTTTTACAGGTTTGGAGAATTAAAATAGGCTTATCCACGCTTCGATTGAATATGAGGTCGTAATGTCCACTGAATCATTAAACGATATAGCAAAAGATTTATCCGCTTTTGTGGGAACGCATTTTGTTTATACCTACGATAATGGCTGGAAATACGAATGGTATGCGCGCAATGACAATACCTGTGATTACCGCATACATCAGGGGCTGGTGGGCGGGCGATGGGTGACCCATCAAACGATGAATGCCGTGCAGTTTGCGCCGGGTATTTATAAAGTCGACTGGCACGAGCCGACAGGAACCTGCGTCAGCCTGTTGTTCGATATTGAAAGAAAAATCATTCATGGCACCATCTTCTTTCCGCAGTGGATTGCCGGTGAAAACCAGCACCCTGAAAAAACCATCTGTTATCAAAACGAATTTATAGACGATATGCACCGTTTTCGCGACGAAGGCCCGGCTTATCCTTATGTTGTGATTCCTGAGTTTGCCCGGGTGACTTACATGAAGAACGAAGGTCCTGATAACGATGCTGTAATTAGCATGGCACCGGGCCAGCTGCCAGATGATTTCTTTGAGGGGAAATAAGGGCTACTTGCCGAAGTAAAGATGCACTGGCGGGGTAATTATTGCTGAACGTCACGCCTCATCCTGAAAGGTTTCTTCTATGGAAACCTTTATCCCCTATCCTCATTCCATCAGGGTTTTCTGACTGCCGCGTAATGGGGCAATGTGACTCATAAAAAGTCTCGGCATAATAAGGCCAGGGTTAACTGTTGTTGCGGCACGGTTTTCTTGTTGTTTTCGGCTAACCAACATGCGTTCTGGCCTGGTGCTGTCACTAAAAAGGCGAGAGAGGTTCCCTTTCTCGCCTTCTCTGTAAAAGTGCGCGGCTGGCATACTTTTAGCGTGTTACTGCGGTTGGCTTTCACCAAGAACTTTTTTAATCGCGTCAGCGCTGCATCGATCGTCAGATTCTGCGCCGCCGGTGCCCGCCATGCCGACGGCACCGATCCACTGGCCGCGATATTTAACCGGTACGCCGCCGCCGAGCAGCAACAGGTCGCTAACGGTATTCAGATTAACGCTGTCCGGTGAGGATTGCGCTTTAGTGGTGAGCTGTTTGGTCGGCGTTTTGGTCGAGAGCGCCGTAAACGCTTTACGCCAGGCAGCCTGCGTATTGTGCGGTCCAACGTTATCATCCCGCATTATCGACACCAGGTTACCGCCGCGATCGACAACTGCTACCACGCCCTGACGATTCATGCCATGGCAAACCGACAGTGCTTCGGTAGCCAGCTCATTACTCAGGGCCTGAGTCATGTCATAGACGGCTGCAGGTTCAGCTGAAAATGCCATGCCTGGCCCGGTTGCCAGCGTCAGTGCAAGCAGTAAACGTTTCATTTATTTTTAAGCTCCAGCGATAGATAAAATAACCGTACTGGCTCAGCAGCAACGGAACGTACAGATGTAGGTGGCAACAGGAAGTGTCACCGGGACTTCACAGATAAAACGCGCTCTCCACGATTCATCACGCAGCTGTTATACCGGCACGGTGGTTCCAACTGCCTGTCAGAAAGATGACCGTATTGTCATCTGGCGTTGAAACGCTGGGGAGGACAGGACTTTCATGGCAAACTGCGCCGATGAAACTATTACTGATCGAAGATAATCTGAAGGCCAGCGCCTGGGTGCGGAAAGGGCTGGAAGAAGCGGGCTATATCGTGGATTTCGCGGCAGACGGGCGGGATGGCCTGCATCTGGCACTGTCGCATCCTTACAGCCTGATCATTCTGGACATCATGCTGCCGGGCATGGATGGATGGCAGGTGCTGAGAACGCTGCGCACCGCCAGCAATGTTCCCGTTATTTGCCTGACTGCCAGAGATTCAGTGGACGATCGCGTTAAAGGGCTGGAGCTGGGCGCCAATGATTATCTGGTCAAACCTTTCTCATTTGCTGAGCTTTTGGCACGGGTAAGGAATCAGCTACGACAGCAACAGCCGCACAGCAGCGTGCTGCGCGTGGCCGATCTGGTGATGGATTCCACGCGCTTTCAGGTCACGCGTGACGGTATACCTCTGACGCTGACGCGCAAAGAGTTTATGCTGCTCTGGCTCCTCGCCAGCCGTCACGGTGAGATTTTGCCGCGCACGCTGCTGGCCAGCGAAATCTGGGGCGTCAATTTCGACAGTGAAACCAACATTGTCGATGTCGCCATTCGCCGCCTGCGCCGCAAAGTCGACGATCCTTTTACTCATAAGCTCATCACCACGGTAAGAGGTATGGGATATTGTCTGTCGGAAAAGGCACCTGACAATGCATAGCGCGTCGCTAACGCTGCGGCTGACCGCAATTTTTACGCTGATCATGGCGATGGCCTGCGGCGGTATTAGCCTGATACTTTACAACGCCTTACGCAGTGAGCTGGTGTGGCGGGACGACCAGACGCTGATCAACCGCGCCGCGCAATTAAGGCAGCTGCTTGAAGATGGCGCCCATCCCAGTTCGTTGCCGCTCTATTTCAACCGCATGGTCGATATTCATCAGGATATCCTCAGCATCCGATCGCAGCATGAGCAGAACGTCAGTATTAATCACACCGGTGTCGCTTTGCCTGACATGTCGCCCACGCCGGTAAACAGCCCGCCGAATGCACGACAGCTGCATCGCTGGATGGATGCTGATCATACGGAAGCGGCTGCGCTTAGCCTGCAGGCAAACTCATCGCTCGGACCGGTTACCATCACGCTGGCCCGGGTCGCACGGGAGCGGGCGATGATGCTGGATCGCTATCGTCAGCAAAGCATTCTGGTCTCACTGGCGGCTATTTTTCTCTGCGCCGCAGTCAGCCCGCTGCTTATTCGCCGAGGACTAAAGGCGATAGGGCGGCTGAGTGAGATTGTGGCGGAAACCGCCAGTGACAGGTTAAATCATCCGGTGCCGCTGCAGGCTATCCCGCAGGAATTGCTGCCCTTGGGGAAAGCGCTTAACGCGATGCGTCAGAGCTTATCCACTGACTTCGTCCGCCTGACCCAGTTTGCCGACGATCTGGCACACGAAATACGCACGCCCATTAATGTTCTGCTGGGCCAGAATCAGGTGGCGCTGGGCCATGCGCGGTCGGTTAGTGAATATCAGGCGCTGCTGGAAGGCAACATTGAAGAGCTGGAAAGCCTGTCACGACTGACTGAAAACATTCTCTTTCTTGCCCGCGCCACCCATCACAACATCCAGCTCAATAAAGAGGCCTTCTTGCTTCATGACGCGCTGGAAACGCTGATCGACTTTCTGGAGCCGGTCGCGGAAGAGCGGGGAATGGTTATCGCACTCAACGCCGAAGGCAGCGTCACCGCGGATAAAATGCTGTTCCAGCGTGCAATGACCAACCTGCTGATCAATGCCATACGGTATTCACCGGCACCAGGGCAGATTGTGATTAGCACGTATCATCGTGCTGAATACGTTGATATTGAGGTGTCGAACGCCGGTGACGTTATTGCAGAGCCGGATAAATTATTCGAGCGATTCTGGCGCGGCGATAATGTCCGTCATACTTCCGGAAGCGGGCTCGGACTCTCTTTGGTGTACGCCATCGCCACATTACATGGCGGGCTTGCTTATTACCGACATGAGAAAGGGCACACTATTTTTGGCCTGCGGCTGCTGGCCTGATAGTCGCAGATTGATTCGGTTGCTGGCCGTTGGCCACAGGCGCAAAAGCCGCTCTCAGATGAGTATTGCAGGAGAAGAAGACGCCATTGCCTGCGGCATTAGCAGGCTAACTCACCAGCCTGCCCGAAAACGTAAAATCGCCCCGCAGAATTTGCAGGGCGTTTTCATTTTTTAAAGTGATGGATGAGCGTCTTTTAGTGGGCTGACAACTTCCAGCAGAGAAGCAATATGCAGAATGGTTCGTTCATCGTGCCATTTACCCACAATTTGCACGCTGATGGGCATGCCTTCATGACTTTTACCGAACGGCAGCGCGACGCCCGGTAGCCCAGTGACATTCAGCGGTACTGTGGCACCCTGCAAATAGGTGGCATCTACTTCGTGGCCATCGATAACAAATTTTTCCACGCCATGTTTGTGCGCAGGAATGGGCAGAACATGGGTGATAAGCGCATCATAGTGTGAAAAGTATTCAGCAAACCCGTCACGTAATCTTTCAGCAGCCTGCTCTGCATCAATAAAGTCAGACAGGGATGTATCAGGCATCGACAGCATCGTTTTCGCCATCTTGTAAAGTTCGTCAGGATGTCGACCCGCCGTTGCCGCGGCAAATGCGGGTTTCATCTCCATTACGTGGATTCGGTTAAACACCTCGAGGGCAAAATCCCGCTCGAGTGCTGGAATACCGACCTGCTCGACGACGATGCCCGGTGCCATCAGTGAATGCGCTGCTGATTTCACCACCGCCACCACTTGCGGATCGACCGGACCCAGTCCCGGACCGGTCATCCAGCCAATGCGCAGCGGACGGGATGTGATAAGCGGCAACCCATCAACATACACCGGCGCGTTACTTGAGAAGGCGTCATGGCCGTCGGGTCCCGAAAGCTGAGAAAAAGCCAGAGCAATATCGCGTACTGAACGAGCCATCGGGCCAACGTGCCAGAACCGGCGAGGCGCGCGCGGCCAGATACCGGTCATTGGCACGCTGCCGTGGGTCGCCTTCATCGACGTTATGCCTGTCTGTGCCGCGGGTCCGCGTATCGATATGGCGAGATCGGTGCCCAGTCCCAAAGGCGACATGCCTGCGGCAATAGCGGCAGACTCGCCGCCACTTGAACCGCCAGGCGTACGGGTCAAATCCCAGGTATTATTGGAGCGGCCGGAGAGCAGATTATCGCTTTCAATCCAGTACGAAAATTCCGGCAGGTTGGTTTTTGCCAGCAGGATAGCACCCGCCTTTTTAAGACGCGCCACGCTAGTGGCATCTTCATCAGGACGACGACCTTTGAAAATCGGTGAGCCGCGCTGTGTCAGTACGCCTGCGGTATCAATGGAATCCTTAGCGGTAAAAGGCACGCCGTGCAGCGGCCCAAGTTCTTCACCGCGCATCACGGCTGGCAGCGCGGTTGAATGCGCAGGCCCACGGCTACACCGGCCTGAACATTCGTGGACTGGCGGGCGAAGTGGGTATTAAGGCGGCCAGCATCTACTATCACTTTCCCAGCAAGGCCGAGTTGGGTGCTGCTGTAGCCAGACGCTATTGGGAAGAGACGGCTCGTGACCTTGAAATGATTCGGGAAGCAGCTGGCGACGCGTTAAGCAGCCTGGGCCGCTACCCGGAGATATTTCGCCGTTCGCTGGAGGCCGGAAACCGGCTCTGCATGGGAAGCTTTATGTCTGCTGAATATGATGATCTGCCGGAGGCGGTGAAAGTGGAAGTGCAGACCTTCTCCGACGTCAATATCGACTGGCTGGCAAAACAGCTGCTTGAAGCGAATATCACAGCGACACAAGACAGCAAACTTCGGGCAGGCGCGATTTTTTCCGCTATTGCCGGCGCTCAGCTAATGGCCAGAAGCCGGAACGATATCAAGCTCTTTGATGAACTTATCGAGGGATACAAGCTTGCGGGTTTGCTGCCTTCCACTCAGAACTCAATGTCTGAGTGATTTAGAGAGCTGTGTATTAATTTATATGTGCTTCTGGTTCGAAGTAAACTGACGACAGGGGAATGTCCGCTATGAGCGAAATGCGGACATTCGCAGTTGTTTTACAACAGATGAAGGCTTGTTAACGTAGTCCCATGTTAATTAACAGGGGTTGGTCAATACAGTTGTAAACACACAGTGAATTTAAGTACAGACCCCGACCAGAGGGTCAAATCCTTCGCCAGCGGCTTGGTCGATGGAAAAATTAGCCAGGAAGTATCGCAAAGATAGAAATTATGAGCAGGTAAGTAACAGCTTGATAGCCACCGGAGAGCATCACAGCTGATTAAAAACATTAGCCGCACGACCAATTACATCTGCACCGATAATACTTCCCGACATTGCTGTCGCTGGCAAAAGAACAGGCGCTACAAATCTTTATTTTATTCATGCATTAACGTCATAACGCTCATCCTGAATAATGTAAGGCTCTGCAATATCTTCCCACACAACCTTTGCCATGTTTTGCCATTCTGTCGGATTCTTCTGTTTCGCAATATAATCCCTGATTAGCTTAATAGCCTGATTGAATCCCGCCTTATCTAACTCAACAAATGAATGAAATTTTATATATTTACCTTCTTCAGATTTAATTATCTCATGCAGTTCGGGATGGTCTGGTAAAAATACAGCATCCAGCAAATCACCAAATGCATCCCAATAACTCCCGTTAACAAAGCCTCCTGTCATTTGAAAATTGCTTTCTCTCTGCCCATTATCATTCCAACCGATAAATAAACTTGCCCCCATACTATCACCTCATAATAATAATTTTATCTTGCTGTGCTTTAGGCAGTGTTTTTATATAATCCTTGAAGATTTTTTGGTTAGCAGGCGTCAAAACTCTAAAATCGACAGGCACAAAGTCAGCTTTTATCAAATGATCCTGGATAACCTCTCTTCCACTACCAAAACGCTTGTTCTTCTCATAAAACTTATTTAGCCCATCTATTTCTTTTTATGAGAGTCTATCGGTAGTATACATGGCATCAACGGTTTTACCTTTATTAGGGCCTGACGTAATTACAAAATCAGGTGAAGCTCCTGATTTTGCTCCAGGCGAAGGCGCATATCGCTCCATTATACCGAGAGTAGGCTCTAATTGTGCGGCAGATGCGGCTTCCGCCGGTTTTAGCTTACCGATACTCCCCCGATCCGGGGTATTAAGTCGGGGATGTCCTTCCAGCGGTGTAACATTGGCTTTTATTCCTCATGCGATTTTTGCAGGCAAACTAAGGGGGGCATTCCAGGAAAACGAAGAAGTTCACTGATGTTTTTCCTGAGGCTGTGCACGCTGAGAGCATCTGTTTGTATAAGATTCCGGAGTGAGATGCATTTTGTGAATGACCAGGGAAGAATCCGCTCCTGGCACCATGCGGCCAGTGAGCAAGTGTCAGGGAACGTTTTGAGCGTGGAGAGAAAGTGTAGCTCGGCAGCGGTCATTATTCCGAACGGCAACAGGCTGGCCGAGGCGGGACAGAACAGGAGACAGCCAAACCGCTGAGTCTGCTGGTAATGCCAGGTTGTCTGATACTCACGACAAGAAGGCCGGTATGACCATCCGAGCATGAGATAACGCAGATGCGAACGACGTTCTGCAGTAAACTGTGGCGTGTTAAATCAACGCTTTTTCGCGTAAAAATCGCGTCAGGCGCTGGCCATACAATCCTGTAATCAGCCCGGAAATAATCAGCAGCAGGGCAAGAATTTTTATCCACGAGATATTTTCCCCAAATATCGCCATGGATCCCAAAAT
>Ga0308168_1000550_pt1 | contig 44431 bp, 36 predicted proteins | sample PhyCR2_FD_202133 | JGI IMG/M metagenome (GOLD analysis project Ga0308168, IMG submission 202133) | Phyllosphere microbial communities from UC Gill Tract Community Farm, Albany, California, United States - DLSLRC.R2 | ecosystem: Host-associated > Plants > Phyllosphere > Unclassified | place: USA...
TCAGCACCGACCCGGCGGCCGTTCAGCGTGATCCGCTCTCGCAAATCATCGATATCCGTATTCCGGCATCAGTAAAACCGACGGTGGCTGACGCGTTGCGTTATGCGCTGCGCCAGTCGGGCTATTCCCTGTGCGCGACTGGACCGGCAAACGGCGTGCTGTACCGCCAGGCGCTGCCGGCGGTGCAGTACCAACTGGGGCCGATGCGTTTGCGTACCGCGCTGCAGGTACTGGCAGGCCCCGCGTGGCAGCTTGAGGTAGACGACGTGCAACGCGTTGTCTGCCACAGCCTGCGTGACGGGTATCAGTTGCCGGCGACACAGCTGCCGCCAGTGACGGTGGTGCCGGCCAGGGCGGTTTCAGCACCGGTTTCAGCGCATCCTGCTGCGACGGTCATTGCACCTCAGCCCGTTAACGCCGTACCGACAACCGGCGGGTGGCTGAAAAAATGACTGAGCATAATGACGAAATGATGCCGATGACACCGGCAAAAAAAGGGTTGCTACGCAGCAAGACCTTCTGGGGGGCAACGGCCGGCGTCGTTGTTGTCCTGGTGGCTGGACTCGTCGGCTCAGGGGCTATCAGGCATGTCGACCAGCGTATTGCCCTGCTTGAGCAGGCACAGAAAGCACTGGCGCCGCAGGATGGCATGAACTCTATGGCCGATGAGCTTCAGGCGCAGGCTAAACAGCTTAAGAGCCTGGCTGAGCGTCAGGACTCGCTCATGCGGCAGGTTGGGGCGCTGACGTTAACCAATGGGCTACCGGAGAAACTTGAGCAGCAACTGCAGGCGCAACAGGTTGAGTTAAATGCGCTGAAAGACAGCATTGAGTCCGTGAAAAAGTCAGCGACTGAAAAGCTTGTACCGACTGTAGCACCCTCAACGGACGTCCCCGCTGCACCTTCAGCGACCGCCAAAATCACCCCAAAGCACAAGCCCACGCCAATTAAACCCTCCCCGCGTAATGCGGTACCTCGTGTGGCGCGCAAAGCGCCATTCGTGCTGACCGGGGTGGAGCAGCGCGGTACGTCGGCCTTTGCGGCTGTGGCGCCGCTGGGGTTCAGCGATTTGTCGCAGGTGCGGTTAATCGGGGAAGGGGAGTCGGTCGCCGGCTGGATCCTGGTCAGTGCCGGTTACGGGCAGGCGACGTTTCGTGTGAACGGCCGACTGCAGACCGTCAGCGCCCAATAAGGAGAGCGTGATGAAACTGAAATACAGCGTAATTTCCCTGATGCTGCTGAGCCCATTATCACAGGCGGCGCAGCAAACGGCCATCGAGAACAGCCAGTCTACCCTGAGTGAGATTCAGCAGAGCCAGGCGAACAAGACGGCGCAGCAGGGCAGGCAGTGGGGCCTCAGTGGGGAAGAGTATCAGCGTTATCAGCAGTTGATGGATGGCCCTCGCGGGACGCAGTCTCCGGGTCTTGATCCGCTAACTGCCCTTGGCATCGAGGCTCAGAGCGATGCCGAGCGTAAAAAGTACGCCGAGCAGTGGGTAAAGCAGGAGTTCGCCCGCACTGAGAAAGAACTCAAGTTCCAGCGTGAGGTGGATGCGGCCTGGCAGCGCCTTGGCGTGTTGCCGGTGAACATGGGGAATGCGGCCGGTATCGCACATGACACCGGCGGGCGACTGGCGCTGTTCGTGAAAGCGAAGGACTGCGGGCAGTGCGATGCACGCCTGGCGGCGGTGCTGGCAGATAACCGGCCGGTCGACATTTACCTGGTTGACAGCAAGGGTAATGACAGTCTGCTGCGCGAGTGGGCTCGGGCGCATCACATTCCCGTCGACAAGGTGCGCGCACGTCAAATTACGCTCAATCATGACGGTGGCCGCTGGATGAAATTCGGCAACGGCCTGATGCCGGTGGTGCTGCAACAAGGGGAAAACGGATGGACACTCGCCGCGTTCTGACCCGGGGGCTGTTGCCCCTGCTTGCCTTCCTCACCGTTGTGAGCGGTGGCGTCGTACATGCTGCCACCCAGCAGGTGCCTTCCGGTTACCGGGAGGTGGCGCTGCGTCACGGGGTGCCGCCGGAGTCCCTGTATTCGGTGGCGCTGGCTGAGACCTCGATGGCGCCGAAAAGCATCATCTCGGTGACTCGCGGGGCCGGCCCGGCCCCGGATGTGGAGCGTCCCTGGCCCTGGACCATTAACGTGGCCGGCAAAGGGTATCGGTACGCCAGCCGCCTGCAGGCCTGGGAAGCACTGCAGCGCTTTTTGAAAACACATCCTCGCAAGCGCATCGATGTCGGGATTGCCCAGGTCAATCTGGGCTGGAACGGCCATCACTTCACGTCGACCTGGGAGGCGTTTGACCCTTACACCAACCTCAACGCGGCAGCGGCCATCCTGCGGGAATGCTATGACCGCAATCCCGGAAGCTGGCTGGTTGCCGCCGGGTGTTATCACCATCCCGCCGGCGGCGCCCCGGCAGCCCGGTATAAATCCATCGTGAGTGGCAAGCTGGCACGCCTGAACGGCAGGGGGGCTGCTCCGGTTCGGGTGACCAGTACAACCCCCACGGCTACGGTGTTACCGGCACAAACGGCGGCGCTGCCCTGGATTGAACCACGGAACCCATAATTATGAAAAAAGTGAATTTTCTGCTGTTCGGCCTGAGTCTGGTGACCACCACGGCATTGGCCAACCTGAATGTCATCGCTGATATCGGTGGCGATGACGTATCACCTTATTTTGAGGGGATTAATCGGCAGAGTGACGCGGCAGCGCCGCCGGTCATGCCGCAAGCCCCTGTATCTGCTGATGAAGTTGAAGTGGCCGTATTGCCGGTGACGACACCGGAACTGACCCCGGGTGTGGTAGCGGCGCGCCCGCTGCAACTGCCCGGGATTGGTGCGCTGTTTATTGTGGGTGATGACGATGCCAGCCGACTCTGGCTGCAGGCGAATGCGGAACAACTCAAATCCCGGCATGCTGCGGGCCTCGTCGTTAACGTCAGCAACCTGCCTGCCCTGCAGGCGCTGCGTGAGCTGGCACCGGGGGTGCCGATGGCGCCGGCCTCCGGCAGTGAGTTGGCGCGCCGGCTGCAGCTGTCGAATTACCCGGTACTCATCATTGATATCGGTTTGTTCCAGCAGGTCACACCATGATATCGGCGCAACACATCACCGCAGCATTGATGGTGAACCCTGTGCTGACGGTTGTGCTGATCGTGCTGTTTGTTGCTGTCATGATTGGGCTGAACAGCCGTGGTCGGGAGACAGCCAGCCGTCGGCGCCATCGCCGACATCAGGCGACGGCCACGCGGGTGCTGGCGCGCTTACCGTTACTGGGCGGTGATGGCCAGCGTCTGGCCTACCTACGCAAAATCAACCCCTATGTATTCGAAGAGCTGTTGCTCCTGGCCTTTGAGCGCCAGGGGTATGCAGTTATCCGCAATACCTCCTACAGCGGCGACGGTGGCCTGGACGGTCAGGTCATTATCGAAGGCAAGACCTACCTCATCCAGGCCAAGCGTTACGGCCGGACGATCACACCGTCCCATATCACGAGTTTTGGTGCGTTGCTGCGAGATCACCATTGTGACGGTTTTTTCATTCATACCGGCCGTACCGGTCAACTGAGCCGGGTGTTGTTGCAGAACCATCCCCACGTCCACCTGGTCAGTGGCCGAAAGCTGCTTGCGTTGCTTGCCGGCAATGCAGAGTGGCTGCTTTTTTTAACCGTGAATTCGGTCACCAACCCGAATGATAAGGAAGGTCGTCATGAGTAATCGTCATGTGATGGAAGCGCTGCTGCGCCCGGCGGTAGAATTGAATACCGCGATCGTTGCCGGTGCTGCGGCTGCGATTTGTTTTGTTGCTCCCTGGTCGGTCGCCCTGGCGCCGTCAGTGAGTTATGTCACCGCCGGCGGGTTTGCAGTGCTGTCCGCAGTACGAGCACGGCAGGGCCTGCGGGTGGTCCGTTATCGCCGTAATCTGCGTCGGTTACCGCGCTATGTCATGGAAAGCCGACAGATCCCGGTGAGCCGGCAGCGGCTGTTCCTGGGGAAGGGATTTCGTTGGCAGCAAAAGCACACCCAGCGCCTGATGGATACCCGCCGTCCGGAGGTGGAGAAATACGTCCAGCCGCCGCAGTTGTACCAGATGGCGCGCCGTCTGGAGCTCAAAACCGAATACACCCTGCCATGGTTGTCCCAGCTGTTGCGCAAGGACTCCCCGCTGAACCCGGTGCGGCCGTTGCCACCGGTTGGAGGAAACCCGGCCATTCACGGCATCGAACCCGACGAGCTTGATGTCTCGATGGCGCTGGGCGAACGTGTGGGCCACAGCCTGGTGCTGGGCACTACCCGCGTAGGCAAGACCCGCCTGGCAGAGCTGCTTATCACCCAGGATATAGGCCGTGGCGATATCACCATTGTGTTTGATCCAAAAGGGGATGCGGACCTGCTGCGGCGTGTCTGGGCTGAAGCCCACCGTGCCGGTCGCGGGGATGAGCTGTTCATCTTCCATCTGGGCTGGCCGGATATCTCGGCACGCTATAACGCCGTTGGGCGTTTTGAACGCGTCTCTGAGGTCGCTGGCCGTATCTCCGGGCAGTTGAGCGGGGAGGGCAACAGTGCGGCGTTCCGTGAGTTTGCCTGGCGATTCGTCAATATTGTAGCGCGTGCCCTGGTCGCACTGGGTCAGCGTCCGGACTATCAGTTGATCACCCGTTACGTGAACAACATCAGCGAGCTGTATGAGACCTACGCAAAGAAAGTGATTGAAGCGCGTATGCCGGCGCTGCAGCAACAAATCGACAACAGCCTGCAGGTGCTGACGGAGGACGATGTGCCGCGCAATATGCAGGGCCAGCCGAACGCGATAAAAATCATGGCGGTGGAAATGGCCCTCAGCTCGGAAGCCGGCAAGCAGCTGTATGACCCCATTCTCGATGGCCTGCGGTCAGCCGTCCGTTATGACCGTACTTACTTCGATAAAATTGTGGCGTCACTGCTGCCGTTGCTGGAAAAACTCACCACCGGCAAGACCGCCGAGCTCCTGGCACCGAACTATATGGATATGAGCGACCCGAGGCCCATTTTTGACTGGGAACAAGTTATCCGCAAGCGCGGTATTGTCTACATGGGGTTAGATGCCTTGTCGGACGGGGTGGTCGCCTCTGCCGTTGGCAACAGCATGTTTGCCGATCTGGTGTCGGTGGCCGGCCATATCTACAAACACGGTATGCACGGCGGGCTGCCAACCCGCGCTGACGGCAAGCTGCCGATCAACCTGCATTGTGACGAGTTCAACGAGTTAATGGGCGATGAATTCATTCCGCTTATCAACAAAGGCGGCGGCGCCGGTATGCAGGTGACGGCCTATACGCAAACCGAGTCGGATATCGAGGCGCGCATCGGCAGTACCGCGAAGGCGGCTCAGGTGACGGGGAACTTCAATACCCTGATTATGCTGCGCGTGCGTGAGAACCGGACCGCACAGTTGCTGACAACACAGCTCCCGGAGGTCGATATTTACACCAAAACCCTGGTATCAGGGCATGCCGATACGGCCGATGTGGAGAAGGGACAGGATTTTACTTCCAATACCCAGGACCGCGTCGGTACTGTGAAAGCCCCTCTGCTTGCCCCGGCGGACGTGATTAACCTCCCGAAAGGGCAGGCGTTCGCGCTACTGGAAGGTGGTCAACTGTGGAAAATTCGGATGCCACTGCCCAGCGGTGACAGGGATGATGCGTTGATGCCGGCCAACCTGCAGAAGATTGCCGAGGAGATGCAGCGCAACTACCGTACCAGCGAGTCCTGGTGGTCAGCCAGCACGGTAATGCCTGATGCGGTTATGAAAGGGGGGCTGAATGTCGCAAGCGGTGAATAATCAACCTCAGCAGCCCGTACAACCCCGTAAGCATGGGCTGTTTTACAACGTGCTGTGGGGCTGGCCCTGGATGCTGATCGGGATGTTCCTGGCTTCGCTTTTGGTGAGCCTGGTGATCGAATATGTCGGGATGGCCTTCTTCTGGCCAGAGCTTGGCGCGTCGCACAGTGAAGCGGTGATGAACACCGAGTTGGGGTACCTGTCCTCTGAGTTTACACGCAGCCTGCTGCTGTCTGAACCGTCAGTGACCGTCACCCGTTGGATTATGACGGCGTATCAATGGACCTTCGTGGACAGTGGCTTTTTGGATTGGATTAAGCAGGCGTATGACACCCAGGTACACAGCCAGAATGCGGTTGCCAGGGAACTGAACAGCTGGAGTGGTTGGCTGGCTACCACGCTTAAAGAGTACCTGATGGCGACGGTGTACGTCACCGTCATCACCCTGGTACGTGTGACCATTCTGGTGCTGTCCATCCCGCTGTTTATCCTGGTAGTCCTGGTTGCGCTGACCGAGGGGCTGGGGCGGCGTGATATTCGGCGCTACGGTGCCGGCTATGAGTCGAGCTTTGTGTACCACCACGCCAAGCGGATGGTGAAACCGGCGGTGTATATCCCCTGCATGCTGTACTTGTCCTGGCCAACAGCGGTATACCCTAATCTGCTGTTGTTGCCTGCCGCTATCCTGCTCGGCATTGCGGTGACGGTAACGACAGCCTCTTTCAAAAAGTATCTCTAGAGCGAGAACTTGAGCTGGACGGCGGCGTACAAAACTGGCTTTTGTGCGCTGCCGTCAGCAGACAAGCCGCTGTGCGGTGCGTCAGTAAAAACGTTTATGGAGAATGTTGGGGAAATTCTTCTTCACATGTATTCGTTATTTGACATTTATTTACAGGAATCCAAGGGCCAGACGGTTCTTCTGTGCCAACCTGAAGTAATCTTAATACACCGGCGTAGTAACTTCCTGATACTCCAGGGAAAGAAACTATCTTTCCGTCTTCGAAGAACCCATCATAAATTGTTAGTTTCTTTCCCCCGCTTTGTGGTGATAGTTCAACTTTAACAAGTCCGGAGCGAGAGCAATATACTTCTGCGATAACATTGATATGGTTTTCACGCCAACTATCTGTTGAAGACTTAACCTCCATTTTCCCCTTCATGAGGCGACATTCTTTGGTTGGAATTGATATGCCCATATGCTCAGATATGGTGGATTTGTTTACTTCTGGTGGAATATAAAATCCAATGTCAAAAACATATTGCTGATCGTCTGGAATTGGTGTTACGTATCCGCGAGTCCAATACCAAACCGATTTGATTGAGGGGACAATATTTCGAGAAAGGACGTTGCTGTAAGCTTCAAGAAAGGCTATTCCCGTAGTTGATATAAAGGTAGTTATGACAATACTAATGCCAATCACCATTCTTTTTTTCAGGTTTGAAAGTCTATTTATTTTTATCCTATGTTTAGGCTTTATCATCCCAATCTCCATTTCGAATGGCCAATATAATGAAATAATGTAAGAGAAGCAGCCATCTTTGTCGCGTGCTTTTGGGGTGATGAGTTGGATTTTCACGCTATGTGTAAAAATTATAAAAATTCCATAAAGAGTTATCCGCTGACCTCCCGCCCCATCTGTCGCACCCTGAGAGCACCCTAAATCATCAAGGAGTGCTTGTGTATGCCTATCCCCGTTGTTCGTGGTCTCGGTGCCGGCTGTTTGCTGGGGCTGACTTTGCTGACCGCACTGCCTGCCTTTGCCGCTGAAAAAGATGAGCTGGCCTCTGCCCAGCGCATGCTGATTCAGGTGCAGGCAGCACTTGAACGTGCGCGTGTTGCCGCCGTTCAGGCTGACCCGTCGGAGCGCGGTCGTTTCTTTTTCGACTATGCCCGCGCTACCGCCGATCTCAAGACCATCAATGCCGGCATTGACCGTTATCTGGAACCCTCGCGTGCCCAACCACGTGATGGCAGTGCGGTGGCCGGCAACTACCGTCGGGAGCGCCCCTGATGGCCATGACCGGTGCGCAGGAGCAGGCCTTCAAGGCGGCCAGCGGCGGTGTTGAAGTCAATATTCTGTCGCTGATTTGCATCGGTGGGTTACTGGCGGTGCTGTTTGTCTGGGCGGCCTGGGCTTTGGTTGATGTTTACCAGGGCTGGAGCAACGAAAAAGTACGCAATGGGGCGTTGGTTCACTTCGTCATCAAAACCGTGCTGTTGCTGGTTGTTTCAATCTGGATGTTTGCCAGCTGACCTGTAAGAGGCGCAAGAGGCGCTGGACCGTATTTCACGATGTTATTTTCACACCCCATAAGGAATGTTTTATGAATGCTGCAGTTCGTCTTTTCCGTCAACTCTGCGCGCGTGCCGCGGTAGCCACCTCCCTGGCGTATGTCACCAGCCAGCCGGTGCAGGCGGCTCTGCCGTCGGTTGAACCTCCGTCCTCCGGTGGTGGCGGTGGTCTGATGGATACCATCAAAGGCTATTTCCAGGACGGGATCGTTATTATCGGTCTGGTCGCCGCTGCGGTGGCCTTCCTGATTGTCGCCAACGCTGCGATCCATACCTTTGCCGAGGTCCGTGATCAGAAGGCGACCTGGGCCAAGTTCGGCGCCATCGTGCTGGTTGGTGTGGTGCTGCTGGTCACCGTTATTTGGCTGGTTGGCAAGTCCGCCGAAATCCTGTTCTAAGGTGGCCGGCCATGCAGACTATCCGATTCTTACCTGACCGTCTTAACGCAGAGCCTGTCGTCTTCCGGGGGTTCACCACCCCGGAGATGGGACTGGCGGCGTTGGCGGGCGTAGGGCTGGGTCTGCTCGTGTCGTTGCCGTTTTTTCCCCTTGCCGGCTGGGTCGTGATACCCACCGGCATGCTGGTGACGCCGCTTCTCGTCATCTGGTTTGGGGGCAGCCGGTTGACGCGCCTGAAGCGCGGTAAACCGGAGAATTATATCTGGCAGCGCCTCGAGGCGCGTAAACGTCGCATGGGGTGGGGGGATCCCACCCTGATTATCGACAAACAGGGCTGGTCGTTGCGTCGCAGCCGCGTTGTTAAGAGGTCCACATGAGCCGTTTCAGACATGCGGTTAAAAACCGCGATCAGCATATTCTCACGTTGCGTGTTGCCTGTGGCGTACTGGTCGTTTTCCTTCTGGTAGCCAGCATCGGCTGGATGCGGGCGCCAGACAATTTGACCATCCATAACCCGCCAGACCTGCGCAGCGGCTCTACTCGCGCCTGGTGGGAGGTACCACCGTCCACGGTCTACAGCTTCGGCTTTTATATCTTCCAGCAACTCAATGCCTGGCCAAAGAGCGGTGATGCCGATTACCCGGCCAAAATTGCCGCGCTGTCTCCTTATCTGACCGACTCCTGCGCACGTTTCCTGAAGGCGGACGCCAAAAAGCGTAGCGAAAGCGGTGAGCTTGCCGGCAGAACGCGCGTGGTATTCGAAATCCCTGAGCATGGCTACAACGGCCGCTATAACCAGAGCCCGGTGACGGTCAAAGGCCGTGATAACTGGGTGGTGCGCCTTGATCTGGTGGCGGACGAGTCCTTTGCCGGCGAACCAGTGAAACGCGCACTGACACGTTACCCGCTGAAAGTGGTGCGCGCAGAAGGGGATCCGGAACGTAATGAGTTTGGTCTGGCACTGGATTGTTACGACAGCATGCCACAGCGTCTTGCTGCGGCGCCGGCGGAACCCGCGCCTGAGAAAAAAGGAGTCTTCCAATGATGAAAGCACGTGTTCTGGCGCTTTCCCTGAGTGTACTTCCCCTGGCGGCGACGTTTATCGTGCCGGTTACGCAGGCGGAAGAGCTGATGAAATGGGAGCGTATCCCGTTGCAAATCCCGCTGGCCGTCGGCAAGGAGCGGGTGTTGTTTGCCGATAAAAATGTCCGCGTCGGATTCCCGCCGGCGCTGAACGGCAAGCTGCGGGTGCAAAGCAGTGGCGGCGCGGTCTATCTGAAAGCGGATGCGGCTTTCCCGCCAACGCGTCTGCAACTGCAGGACGTCGAAAATGGGGAGGTTATTCTCCTTGATGTGACCGCATCGGACAAAGGCTCGGCCGAGCCGGTGCGCATTGTTTACAGCGGTGACGTGACATCGGTCAGCAGCAGTAATGACGCGTCTGCTGCTTCAGGGGGAAACAACGCGGCGCCCGGGGCGGATAACGGCACCCAGGCGAAGCGTAAAAAAGTCAAATACAACGCGCCGCTGCCGGTCGTCCTGACACGGTACGCAGCACAAAGCCTGTACGGCCCGGTACGCACGGTTGAAGCGGTGCCCGGCATTCATCCGGTCAACCCACACCTGCCGAAGCTTATCACCACACTGTACCCGTCAGAGCCGGTGACCATCACGCCGCTGGGCGGCTGGGGTATTGGCAGTCGCAACGTGGTGGCGCTGAAGGTGCAGAACACGGCCAGCCGCAAAATCACGCTCGATCCCCGGGTACTGCAGGGGCAGTTTGTGACGGCGACGTTCCAGCACCGCTATCTCGGCCCGGTGGGGACCCCTGAAGACACCACCACGCTGTACCTGGTTACCGCCGGTCGCCCGGACGGGGCGTTTGTCGCGGAGCCGTCGGCGGTTCGCAAAGCCGTAAAAGCGGCGAAGAAGGGGGCTAATCATGGCTGAGGTGAAATCCAACATGCTGCCGAAGGTCATTGTGTTCGGCGTGCTGGCCACCGCGATCATCGTCGGGCTTAAGGCCTGCAGCGGCGGTAAAGCACAGGAGGAGACTCAGCAGGCGCATAACGTGCTGGCCAGCATGTCGCCGGAAGAGCTGCGGGCGCTGGGTGTGGAGGGGGATACCCCAGAAGATACGCTGCGTACCCTGGTGGGCACCCTGCGTACTACCCGAACCCAGCAGGCCGAGCTGCAGAAAAACATTGATAAAGTGCTGAAAGAAAACGAAGAACTTCGCAAGCGCAATACCAATGTGTCCGGTCAGGTCAATGAGGCCGTGGCCGGCTTCCAAAAACAAGCACAGCAGCGCCAGCAACAGCTCCAGCAGGAGCAGCAGACGCTGATGGGGAAAATCCAGACGCTGACCGAGCAGTTGAGTGCGAACAAGGACAAGGGAAAAAGCGACAGTGATATTCCGCTGGGGCTTGGACTGGATGGCATGGGCGCCGGGGACGGTGGTGCCGCTCCTGGTCAGGATGGCTTGATGTGGGTCGGACCGAAGGACATGAAAGAACCCGACCCGCGCAATCCGAACAGTGCCAAAGACGGCCCGCAGTTCCCGACGTCGTTCCTGTCCGACAATGCGATCACACGCCAAAAAGCGGCCTATGAGCAGCAGGTAAAAGGGCATACCAATGAAAAAGGGGCGGAGGAGAACGCCGAGCCGGTGTTTACCCTGCCCGAGAATTCCACCCTGGTGGGCAGCCGCGCCATGACGGCGCTGTTGGGCCGGGTGCCGATCAACGGTACGGTGACCGACCCCTACCCATTCAAGCTGATGATTGGCAAAGACAACCTGACGGCGAACGGCATCGAGCTGCCGGACGTCGAGGGTGCGATTGTCTCGGGTACCGCCAGCGGGGACTGGACGTTGTCGTGCGTGCGCGGCCAGGTCAACAGCATCACCTTCGTGTTTGCGGACGGGACGGTCCGCACCCTGCCAAAACCCAATACCAACATGAATGCCAACGGCAGTAACAATAATGCAGGCAGTAATGCGAAAGATGTCAGCACCACCGCCGGCATTGGCTGGATCTCCGATGACAACGGTATCCCGTGCATCGGTGGAGAGCGTAAGTCCAATGCCTCGACCTATCTGCCGACGATCGCCGCCTTGTCGGCCGCCAGCGCCGCCGGGGAAGGGATCAGTCAGGGGCAATACACCACGCAAAACAATGTGAATGGCATCACCTCGACCATGACTGGTAATGCCGGTCAGGCCGTGCTGGGCAAGGCGCTGTCCGGCGGGATGAAAGAGACTGCCGATTGGGTGCGTGAGCGCTACGGCATGATGTTCGACGCCGTGTATGTTCCGCCGGGCCAGAAGCTGGCCGTGCACATTACCCGCCAGCTGGCGATCGACTTTGAGACCAAAGGGCGCAAGGTGCGTTACGACGACTTCAGACTGCCTGGCGAAGTCGGCAGCACCGGCGGGCTGGATTAACGCGTCATTCAGAGGAGAAAAGGCATGCTGTGGCGTCAATGCGAAAGGATGAATCGCCCACAGGGTTGGGCGCTGGTTTTGCTGTCCTGCAGCGCGTTTTGGCTGGGTGTGCTGCTCCTGCTGTGTTTGCTTATAAGAGAATGATAATCATGCGGAAAAATCTGTTTAATCGAGTTATGGCCGTCGCGATGATGGTCGGCGCTATCGCACTGACCGGCTGTTCAACGTCGAAAGAGGAAATGCTGCCACCGGGCGACAGCTCGATGCTGGAATTGTGGCAGGGTGAGGATGGCGGCGGAACGGCGCGCAATGCGGTGGCGGCGCGCGACAGTCTGCGCCGACCGCTCACCGAGAGCGAAAGCCAGGCAACAGCCGCGAGCGATCGCAGCTACAGCCGCACGCAGGAAAGCGAAATCAGCCAGCAGTTCCCGCGCCTGCCGAATCCCGACCTGGTGATGTATGTGTATCCGCACCTGGCGGATGGCAACGCGCCGGTGCCGGGCTACAGCACCGTGTTTCCCTTCTACAGCCAGGTGCAGTATGCGATGCCGGGTGAACGGACGGAGGCTTACTGATGCGGTTTCCCCTGTTTGATAAAAAGCGCCTGACACGTAAAAAGTCGGCGGCTGCTGCCCAGGGCGCACTGAACGTGACCGAGGACGGTGTGCCGCTGTCTGTAGATGGCCGTGAGCCATTACGGCGCCAGGGCAAGATGACGGTAAAGGATGAGCAGCAGGTGTATCACGCCAATCCGTCCATCGTTGATTACCTGCCCTGGGCGGAGTTTCTCGACCATGAGCAGTGTATCCTGCTCGATGACGGCGTATCCGTCGGGGCAGTTTTTGACATCACACCGGTGGCCACCGAGGGACGCACAGACGATCGCCTGGAGCAGATGCGCGATACGGTGGAGGATGCCCTGCAGGACTCCTTTGACGAACATGATGAAAACCCCTGGATCGTGCAGTTCTTCTGCCAGGACGAGAACAACGTCGATGCGTACCTTGACCGGCTGAGAGGGTATATCAAGCCGCATGCGCAGGGTTCTCAGCTGTCTGAGTCATGGCTGAAAGAAACCGAGCGTCATCTGCGCGGGATTGCCCGTCCGGAAGGCCTGTTCAAAGATACGCTGATAACAGACCAGCCATGGCGTGGGCAGCAACGCCGGACTCGCATGGTGGTCTATCGCTGGATGGGTAAGAGCAATCATGATCCGATGCCACCGATCGCCATGCTGAATCAGACCTGTGAGCGTGTGACGGGGGCGCTGGCCGGGGCCGGCGTGGTATGTGTGCGGCAAAATGGCGGCCAGGTTCACGACTGGCTGCTGCGTCATTTTAACCCCAGCCCGGAGTGGGTGGATAAAGAGACGCTGTACCGCGATGCCGCCTATTTTGACAGCCGTGATACGCCGGAAGGCGCAATGCCGGTGCAGAATGATTTTGCCGAAACCCTGCTGTTCACCCCGCCCGTGTCCGATCCGGACCAGGGGGTGTGGTGGTTCGATAATCAGGCGCATTGCGCGATCCCGGTCGAGAAGCTGCGCCGCCCGCCAGAGCCCGGCACCATCACCGGAGAGATGAAGCGTGGCGAGAAAAAAATCAACGCGCTGATGGATATGTTTCCGGAAGGGACGATGCTGTGCATGACCATCGTGGTGCAGCCGCAGGACACGCTGGAAAACGATTTTAACAAGCTGTCGAAAAATGCCGTCGGCGAAAATACCGAATCCGGCCGCGTGCGCCAGGACGTGGCGCAGGTGAAAGAGTACCTGGGCAATCGCCACAAACTGTACCGTGCCGGTATCACCTTCCTGCTGCGCGCCGGCGATCTGACCACGCTCAATCACAAACGTGTCGAGCTCACCAACGTGTTGCTTGGCGCCGGCCTGCAGCCGGTTCGCCCGGAGTTTGATGTGGCGCCGCTCAATACCTATCTGCGGGCGTTGCCGATGTGTTTTAACCCGGAGACGGACAAGAAACACTGGTACACCCGCCTGACCTGGGTACAGCATCTGGCCGGCCTGTTACCGGTGACCGGCCGCGAAACCGGGACCGGTCACCCCGGCATGAGCTTCTTCAACCGCGGTGGGGATACGCTGACGTTTGATCCGCTCAACAAGCACGACCGGAGTCAGAATGCGCACATGCTGTATTTTGGTCCGACCGGCGCGGGGAAATCTGCGACGCTGTGTGCGACCCTGTCGCAGCTGATGGCAATACACCGACCGCGGCTGTTTATTGCCGAAGCGGGGAACTCGTTCGGACTGCTCGCCGATTACTTCGAGAGCCAGGGGCTCAGCGTCAACAAGGTGAGCATCAAGCCGGGCAGTGGCGTCTCGTTGCCGCCGTTTTCCTACGCGCACAAGCTGGTCGAAGACGAATTAACGACGCTGGCCCTGGATGAAAATGACCTGCCGGACATCGATGCCGATGACGACGAGGATGAGGACAAGCGCGATTACCTGGGGGAAATGGAGATCTCGGCGCGCATGATGATCACCGGCGGCGATGCGAAGGAAGAACATGAACTGAAACGCGCCGACCGCGCGATGATCCGCGAGGCGTTGCTGATGGCTGCGCGGCAGACCTATGACGAAGGGCGGCAGATGTTGCCGGCAGACCTGCAGAAGGCGCTGTATGCCATATCCAAAGACGAAGGGAGTGATATCCGTAATGAGCAGCGCCGGGCCAAAGCGGCGGAAATGGCGGAGTCGCTCGGGATGTTTACCCAGGCCGGCAGTTTTGAAGCGGAGCTGTTTAACCGCGAAGGCAGCCTGTGGCCAGAGGCGGATGTGACCCTGATTGACCTTGGGCATCTGGCACGTGAAGGCTATGAGGCGCAGATGGCGCTGACGATGGTGAGCCTGACCAACACCATCAACAACATTGCCGAACGGGACCAGTACTCGGAGCGTGATATCGTGTTCGCGGTGGATGAGGCGCACATCGTGACGGTGAACCCGCTGTTGGCGCCGTACATGACCAAAATCGTCAAAATGTGGCGTAAGCTCGGCGCCTGGCTGTGGCTGGCCACGCAGAACCTGAAAGACTTCCCGGATATTGCCGAGAAAATGTTGAATATGGCGGAGTGGTGGGTTTGTCTGACGATGCCGCCGGAGGAGGTCAACGACATTGCCCGCTTCAAGGCGCTGACCGATGAGCAAAAGGCGGTGCTGCTGTCGGCCAGCAAACTCTCCGGCTGTTATACCGAAGGTGTGGTGCTGTCGAAAAAACTCGAGGCGCTGTTCCGTGCAGTACCGCCGAGCCTGTACCTGGCGCTGGGGATGACCGAAAAAGAAGAGAAGGCCGAACGCCGCGCGCTGATGCAGGAATTTGGCTGCAGCGAGCTCGAGGCGGCGCGAAGGGTAGCGCAAAAGCTTGACCGCCTGCGCGGCCTGGCGGCGAACGGGGAGGCACGGGCTGCATGATGACCCTGAAATACCCGGAACCGGTTGTTCGACCGCATGGTCAGGTCTGTCGTGAACCGTCGTTATTCACACTTCCTCCGCAGGGCGTGGCCACTTTAAGCGAAACGGATGCGCGGCGACTTAAGACGTTCTGTGCGGCTATCCGCGATCGGCTGTTGGGGCCGGTCCAACTTACGGCCCACCCGCATCGCATCGGGAGTCGTACCAGTGTGGCTCTGCATCTTGAGGGGCGACTGGGGCGTTGCATCGATGTGCTGATCTCGGTGACCGGCAGTACGTTGTGGCCCCAGCCGGAGGAGTATGATCATCCGCGCTGGTATGTCACCGTGCCGGACGCGGCGGATGTGGTGTACCTGCTTCTCCACCTGAGCGAGCTGTGTGGGCGGTTTCGGGTCAATTAGTTCAGGTCTGCAATGAGCCAGAACGCTTTTGTTTCTTTAAACTTGTATGTTGTTTTCTACCGGCCTCTTGGCCGGTTTTTTTATGCGTTGGATATATCAGTATCCGGACGTAGCATCATGTTATACTGGCTTGGTTAAATAATGGGCGATGTGTCATTGATAATGAAACTTGACCAGCTAGCTGAGCCAAAACCTATGCTTGATGAAGAAACTTTGGCCACCATAACAAAAGGTTCGCAAATCAAAATTCAGCTTACCGACGGGATTAGCGATAAATTTAATGAGACCATTATTATGGAAGTGGTTAACCGGGACCGCCATGTCATTGAGGCTAAATTTATCAGGCGTCAAACGGGCAGATTTGACGATGCTCACTCGGCATTCGTATCTCCATTTTTAACAGACACGGTGGTGTTTATCGAAGAAGCCGTTTTTGCAGTACTGAACGACTAACTGATTGCTGTGTGGTTGGTACCCGGAGGTTTTCCTTCGCACTTTTCTTATGCGATGATTAAACCTTCGTTAAGCAAAGGGACCCTGCGATGCCTGATTTCTCCCGTTGTGCCTTTACAGAAGGTAGTGTTGCCTTACCGGAAGGTTATGTCGACCGCACTGTCAACGTGTTGCTGGCCGGCGATGAAGTTTCTCCCTCAGTCAATATTTCCCGCGATGCATTGCAACCAGCAGAAGCCCTCGACGGCTATGTCAGCCGTCAGCTGGAAGTGCTGGGTCAAAGCCTGAAGGGCTGGGCGTTAAAAAGCCGCGAACCTGCGACGTTGGGCGACGAGCTGGCAGCCGGCGAGTGGGTGCGCGCCAGCTACCTGCGCGACGGCAAACGCATCTGGCAAAACCAGGCGGTGTTCGCGCTGGCGGAAGGTCGGGTGCTGGTGTTCACCCTGGCGATGGCGCGCAAGCTGACGCCGCAAGACGACGCGCTGCTGTTGCATGTGCTGAGCAGCTACCGGACGGCATAACGATGAACTCTTCACGTAAAAGGACCTTACGATGACCGAAGCGGCCCGCGTCGGCGATATTATCGGGCATTCCCATGCCCTGGCCGGCATGATTGCCGGCACCATTGTCGGCGGCCTGATCGCCGCCGCAGGCGCGGTGGCGGCGGGGGCGCTGTTCGTCGCCGGCCTGGCGGCATCCTGTATCGGCGTTGGCGTACTGCTCATCGGCGCCAGCCTGGCGGTAGGGTATCTCACCGGGGAGGCGGCCACCGCGGCGCGCGACGGCATTGCCGACGCCGGTGCCGGTAGCCTAACCCCTAAAGGCAATATCGTCACCGGCTCCTCCAACGTCTTCATCAACGGCAAACCCGCCGCGCTCGCCACCCATAGCCAGGTGGCCTGCAGCGACGACGGCCCGAGCATGCAGATGGCGCAGGGCTCCGACAAGGTCAGCATCAACGGCCAGCCCGCCTCGCGCGTGGGGGACAAAACCAACTGCGACGCGCAGGTGATGGAAGGCTCGCCCAACGTGTTTATCGGCGGCGGCACCGTCACCACTTTGCCGATCAAGCCCGAAGTGCCGGATTGGCTGTACAAGGTCTCTGACCTGACGCTGCTGTTCGCCGGCCTGGTGGGCGGCGTGGGTGGCGCCGCCGGCAAGCTGGGGGCGCTGGGCAAACTGCTGGGCAAACTGCCCGGCATCAATAAGCTGGGTCGCGTTGCCTGCCGCTTTGGCACGTTAATGACGGCTACGGCCGCTGCCGGCATTATCGCCCGGCCGGTGGATATCGTCAGCGGCCAGAAATTCCTGTCCGGTGATGACGAGCTGGATTTTGTGCTGCCGTCGCGCCTGCCGGTCGAGTGGCAGCGTTACTGGCGCAGCGGCAACCCGGCAGAGAGCGTGCTGGGACGCGGCTGGAGCCTGTTCTGGGAGAGCAGCCTGCAGCTGTATCAGGACGGCCTGGTGTGGCGCGCGCCATCCGGCGACTATGTCTCTTTCCCGATGGTGCCCAAAGGCCATAAAACCTACTGCGAAGCCGAAAAGTGCTGGCTGATGCACAACGCCGACGGCAGCTGGCAGGTATTCGACGTCAGCGAGCAGAGCTGGCACTACCCGGCGTTGAGTGATGAGCCGAGCCGGCTGCAGATGATGACTGACCTCACCGGCAACGCGATTTCTCTGTTCCACGACGACCACGGCCGGCTGAGCGAGCTGGTCGACAGCGCCGGCCAGCGACTGGTGTGCCGCTACCTGACAACCACCAATGGGCTGTCCCGGCTGAGCACCGTGCTGCTGTATACCCCTGACGGCGAGCTGCCGCTGGTGCACTATGGTTACGATGATGAGGGGCAACTGATTGACGTCAGCAACCGCGCCGGCGAAGTTACCCGGCGTTTTACCTGGCGTGATGGACTCATGGCCAGCCATCAGGATCGCCAGGGTTTGTTGAATGAATATCTGTGGCAGGAGATTGAGGGATTGCCCCGGGTGATTGCCTGGCGCCACAGCGCCGGCGAAGAACTGTCCTTGCACTATGATTTTGCCGGCGGCGTGCGCCGGGCCGTGCGTGATGACGGCAAACAGGCGATGTGGCAACTGGATGACGACGACAACGTGGCGCAGTTTACGGATTTTGACGGTAGAAAAACGGCATTTATCTATGAGCGCGATGAACTGTGCGGTGTGGTGCTCCCGGGCGGCGCGCAGCTCCAGAGTGAGTGGGACCGTTACGGCCGCTTGCTGAGCGAAACCGACCCGCTGGGGCGTACCACTACTTACCAGTATTCCCGCAACAGCGGGCGCCTGTTCTCGGTGACCTGGTCGGACGGCAGCCAGGTGTTCCAGCATTGGGATACCCTGGGACGTCCGACGCAGCAGATTGATGCGTTGGGTAACATCACCCGTTACCGGTATTCCGACGATGAAGAAAGCCTGCCAGAGAGCATTATTGATGCGCAGGGTGGTGAGGCGAAACTGGCATGGAACGCGCAAGGGTTGCTGACGCGCTACACTGACTGCTCTGGCAGCGTGACCGCCTACGCCTATGACGCATTAGGCCAGCTGACGCACCGCACCGACGCGGAAGGAAACCTGACCCGATATAGCTGGGACCGCGCCGGCCGGTTACAGACGTTGCTCCATCCGGACGGCAGTGAAGAGCGGTTTGCCTGGAACGTGCAGGGGCAGCTGGCCGTACACCAGGACCCGCTCGGCAGTGAGACTCACTGGCAGTACAACCTGCTGGGTCAGCCGGTCAGCATCACCGACCGCATCCACCGTACGCGCCGCTATCACTACAACTGCCGCGGTTGGTTGACCAGCATCGAAAACGGTAACGGTGGAGAATACCACTTCAGTCACGATGCCGTTGGCCGGCTGACGGCCGAGCGCCGTCCGGACAATACCGATCACTTTTACCGTTATGGTCCCGATGGCCAACTGACCGAGCACCGGGAAACCGGCCCGCAGGACGCCTCGGCACCGCCGGTTCAGCGGCTGCACCGATTCCGCTATGACGAAGCGGGTCAATTAACCTGGCGCAGCAACGGCAGCGCCGAGTGGCACTATCAGTATGATGCCGTGGGGCGTATGAGCTGCCTGACGCGCACGCCAACCGCTGCCGGCGCCGAGCTGGGCATCGAGCCGGACAGCGTACAGCTGCGCTACGACAAAGCCGGCAATCTGCTGGCCGAACAAGGGGTCAACGGCGAGCTGCAGTACCAATGGGACGCGCTGGCCAACCTGCAAGCGTTGACGCTACCACAGGGCGACCAACTGCAGTGGCTGTACTATGGTTCCGGACATGCCAGCGCCATCAAGTTCAATCAACAACTGGTGAGCGAGTTCACCCGCGATCGCCTGCACCGGGAAACTGGCCGTACGCAGGGCGCGCTGCATCAGCAGCGGCAATACGATGTGCTGGGGCGCCGCAGCTGGCAAAGTAGTGCTCTCAGCCACGGGCAGATAACCAAACCGGAAGACGGCGTATTGTGGCGGGTGTTCCGCTATACCGGCCGTGGTGAACTTGAGTCTGTCTGCGATGCGCTGCGCGGCGAGGTGCACTACGGCTACGACGCGGAAGGGCGCCTGCTGCAGCACCGGGAAAGCCGCCAGGGAAAGGCCGGTAACCGTCTGGTGTATGACGGTGCCGATAACCTGCTGGGCTGGCGAAGCCCAAATGACGATGTCGACAGACATTTACCGCTGGCGCCGATCGCCGGCAATCGCCTGACGTACTGGCAACAGCTATTCTACCGTTACGACGCCTGGGGCAACCTGGTCAGCCGGCGGAACGGGATGTATGAACAGCATTACCGTTACGATGCCGATAACCGCCTGATACAGGCACGTGGCCGGGGCCCAGAGGGCGAATTTGAGGCGGAGTATCACTATGATGCGCTTGGGCGTCGCACACGCAAAATGGTTACCTACAAAGGTAAAGCGCCGGTAACGACGCGTTTTCTGTGGGAGGGCTACCGGCTGCTGCAGGAGCAGCGGGACAACGGCACGCGCAGAACCTGGAGCTACGATCCTGCCAGTGCCTGGACGCCGCTGGCCGCGCTCGAACAGGCGGGTGATGGCAAACAGGCAGACGTCTACTGGCTGCACACCGATCTCAACAGCGCGCCACTGGAAGTCACCGACGTTGAAGGTAACCTGCGCTGGTCGGGCAACTACGACACCTTCGGCAAGTTGCAGGGACAGACGGCCGCCGGCGTCGAACAACGCAATGGAGTCGTCTACGATCAGCCGCTGAGATATGCAGGGCAATACCAGGATAAGGAAAGCGGGCTGCACTACAACCTGTTCCGTTACTATGAACCTGAAGTGGGGCGTTTTACCACGCAGGATCCGATCGGGTTGCGTGGCGGGTTAAACTTGTATCAGTATGCGCCGAATCCACTGGGATGGATTGACCCGCTAGGGCTATACCGCGGCGAGGGTGAACGTGGTTTAGGGAAGTACCATATATTCCATGAACATACTTTGGATCCTTCAGAGTATACAATGACGGATAAAGAGCACTTTAGCCGTGCAAACGAGTCGGTATATAAGCGTTTGCAAGTAGACCCTGACTTTAAACGAGAGATACAAGTTAAATACCCAGGTGTTGTGGAGCACGTTCAACCGATGAGAAATGGTCAATTCAGAGGATCATCACCTAAAGGAATGACGTGGCACCACGGTGATTCCCCTGGTTCACTGCAGTTGGCAGATTTTAATGATCATAAAAGTTACCATAAAATCTACCATCCGGATGGAACTGGTGGTCGTAATAAATGGGGCGGCGGGACATCCTGCAGAAAATAGTGGAGATTTAAATGATTGTTATTAATAGTTTTGATGAGTTGCTGCAAATGAAAGATGGCTTGCCTGATGTAGGTTGGCTGTATGTCTCGCCATCGTTCAGCCTTTCTTCTGAAGAGGATATAGTCAAAGGTAGTTATTATATTGCTGAAAACGAAGACGAAGAAATGGATTTTGAAGATAACTACGGCACTTTCCTTGAAGCGCCAATCTTTAAGGCGATTATTGACAATAAATTAGAGCACAGCCCGGCTTCTGGGCGTGTGGAACTTCTTCAAGCGGTCCGCTATTACATCGAAAACGATGATTTCCAGGACTGAACATAGGGAAACTTTTGTAATCGAATAAAGACTTCTTTGCTGCCTTTCTGACCACGTCATAGCACCCTGTGTGGATTCTATCCACGCAGGAGTGCACGCCATGAAAATCAGCACGTTGCTGACGTTGTTTCCTCTGCTGATGCCGGCATCGGTGCTTGCCGGCACGGTACTGTATACCGATTCCCACCATCCTCCGACGAATAATGATGCTTCCGTGACCGTGATTTATCTTGACGGTCCGGAGCAGTTGCAGACGCAGCTCTTCGGCGCACTGTCGTCGAACCCGGATGAAGCGCAGCGGCAGGCGCAAGCCGTACTTCAGTCACCACAATGGCAGGTGCATGAACAGGAGCTGGCGACGGTTTACCGTGCGGTGGTGCGCGCCTGGGAACTGGGCGTCAAAAAGGTCCCCGCGGTCGTGTTTGACAATCGGGATGTGGTGTATGGCACCGCTGATATCGCCCGGGCCACCGCGTTGCACGCGAAGTCACTGGAGGGCCAGTGACATGCAACGATTTCCCTTGCAGTTGGCGTCTTCCGGACAACCCCGGCTGACCCTTAAATCCCTCGGTGTAGCCATGATGCTTTCTGCGGCCGGCGTGCCGGCGGCGAATGCCGCGCTCAACAGCGCACAGATTGTTGTCAGTGCGGTGTCGCAGTCCTGCATCAGCTGGCGCGTCAGCGGCATTTGCTACTGGTTGTTCTGCAGTTGGGGCGGCTGCACTGTCCGAACTTCGGTCAAAGTTAGCCATTTCATCCCGGAGGCGGTGGTGTCGGCGTATAACACCCCGGGAGGCAATCCGTGGCGTGAGATGTCGATGGTCAGTCAGGCCGCCGGCGGACTCGAGAGCAGTATCACCAGCGCACTGGGCGGCGTTGCAGCCGGCGGTGGCAACAATGAGCTGAAAACCCCCGGGCAGCGCAAAACCAACCTGCATTTCAAATACGCTGACGCCATTGGCCATCCGGCGACGACCCTGATTGGCGGCAGCATTGCCGGCTATTCGTGCCGCAGTGCGGCGACCCCCTTCGTGCCGTATTTCCTCAGCACGCTGGACAGCCTGGCATGGCGTACTGGCATGCCGGAATCTCTCTATCCCGAAGCATTGGTGCCTGGTCAGCGCGAGGTTGGTAGTCAGGCAGCCGCGAATATGTGGGGCAACGTCTATCCCCGTTCGGGATTTGTGACCCAGGTCGATGACGACAAGGCGGGTGCTCTGGTGGCACAGCGGGTGGCGGACATCATTACTCGCTCTGGTCAGCCGCACGTCTACCAGCCCCTGATAGGTCAGCGCTCGGAAGGGTACTGGCCACCAGGTGCGGTTCAGGAAAATACAGGAACCAGCAACCACAAATGGCAACGCCTGGCGCCGCAGCTCAGCCAGTCCTGCGCGGTATTCCCGGACGGTGAACATCCGCCGGCTGCGGATGCGAACGCTGCCTTTGCCCTGTGGCAAACCTACAGCTGCTGCCAGCGCCGCGGGCAGCGTTTCCTCTACAGCACAGATTTCTGAGGCATGAATGATGAAAAACACAATGACTAAGTACACCTTGCAGGAGCGCCACCGCGTGCTGCCCCTGCTGATTGCGGGCTGCCTGGCACTGAGCGGTGCGAATGCGTACGCCGACGACAATGACAGTGCCTTGTTTGGTATTTCACTGCCCCAGGTGAATGACAGCAATATCGGTTACGGGAAGAACGCAAGCGGCGCGGTCTCGGACAAACTGTTCTATTCCCTGGGCGGAGGCTCGGTGATATCGCAGCCGGCGACGCGTGGCAATATGCAGCGCCTGGGGATGAACCTGGGCTGGAGCTCGGATTTGATGTGCGGCAACTTCGACCTGAAGAGCACCATCGGTAACCAGCTCAATGGCGTGACGGACGGGTTCAAGAGCCTGATGGGTAACGTTATTCAAGGTGCTACCGGTGCGGTAGCCAGTCTGCCGGCGATGGCTATCCAGCGTGCTAATCCAGGTTTGTATGAAATGCTGACAAACGGGGTATTGCAGGCCAACGTGGCATTCGACAAAGCCCAGCTCAATTGCCAGAACCTCTCCAAACGGATGATGGATATGGCGGATTCCGGCGGCTGGAGCCAGGCGGCGGCGATGGAGGAGGCCAAAAGCCTGGTCAACAACGGGGATGCGGATGCGATCCGATCGATGAACGCCACTGAGAAAGTGACCGGACAATCCGGCCAGACCTGGATCGGTGGACAGAAGCGCGGCGGCGCCGGTCAGCCGGCTATCAAGCCAACGCATGATCTGGCGGCCGCCGGCTACAACATGATGAATGCGTTGCCGGTCACCAGTACCTCCAGCGTATCCGGCAGCAGCTGTACCGGCGGTGCCTGTACCAAATATGCCAGCAGTGAAGAAGCGGCCGCTGCAGTGGTGAAGGTATTGGGCGACGCCTCGCTGCGCACCTGCAAGGATGCAGCGCAATGTACCAGTGGTGAAGGGACCGAACAGCCAGGCAGCACCGTCGCCGGGACAGGTTTTGCGCCGATGCTGGAAGAGGCAACCAAGGCGAATAACGAACAGTTGGCCAGGTTGGTCAACGGGGCAGAAAAACCTACCGCGGGCAACCTGGCCAAACTCAAAACGGGCAGCCTGGCGGTGACCGCCGGCGTTATCAAGGCACTGCAGCGCGATCCGGATAATGCTGCCCTGGTTGGGCGTCTGGCCAGTGAACTGGCGATGGCGGACACCATCGAAACGGCCTTTATCATGCGGCGCATGATCACTACCGGTATGTCTGAGCCGAACGCCTCTGCGCAGAAAGTCGCGATGGAAGAAGGCGATCGGCGTATCGAGGCGCTGGATCGTGAGATCACGGCGCTCAAGAACGAGATGGAGATGAAGCGTGAGATTGCGCGTAACGCGGTACTGACCATCATCGACAGGGAGAACAACCGGGCGGAAACCAACCCGCAGCGTCAGTCGGTTGACAGCCCGGATACCAAGTTCAACCAGTTGGCCGTGCCGGAAAGCGACCAGTAATCGTGAGGATGAATCAATGACCGGAACAGAGAAAAAAGCGGTGACGCCCGTCAGGGGGCGCCGGTTTGGTCTGCGGGCAAAGCGTGTTCTGCAGATGTTGGGCATGCTGGTGATAGCGATGATAGTCGCGCTGGGCATGGCCCACTGGGGTGTCAATCACCCGGGAGAAAGTGCCGCGCTGCGTGACTGGGTGCACAGCACTCGTTATGGCTGGCTGAGCTGGCGCCTGGCGCTTTACGCCGTGCTGGCCTGGGGATTCTGGAAAGTCTGGCATGCGCCGGGCTGCAAACCGGAATACCGGCAACCCCTCAAACGCATGGCCATTGCCTGCGTGTTTTTTGCCCTGGCCTGTGAATACAGTCTCTTTGGTGGAGGGCTGTCGTTATGATGACCAACAGCTATCTGGAGTATTTCCTGACGTTGCTTGGCTGGCTGATTAACAACGGCCTGTGGGAACTGCTGGTCAGTACGGGGCTGTTTGTGCTGCCGCTGCTGTTCAAGGTGGCGGCCATCTGGCTGAAGGTGCGTGAGGAAGGGGAGGATGAGGGCAACAAAGGGATGCTGTCCCTGCCACGCATCGAAAACCTGCTCTACGGGGCATTCGTTGTGATGCTGGCCTGCTGTCTGCCGCTGATGAATGTCAGCCTCGATACCATCAAGTACGACAGCAGTCGGGCGGCGACCTGTGGCACCTGGACCCCAAAGAAGCCGGATGAAACGGGCTACGCCAACATCGTATCGAGTATGAACGGCCAGACGGCGAAGGTACCGGTGTGGTGGTTGGTGGTGCATAAACTGTCGAAAGGGATCACGTCGGCGGCCGTGGCCACGATCCCGTGCCGGCCGGATCTGCGGCAGGTGCGTTTTGAGGTTCAGCACAGCCGGGTCAACAACCCGGGGCTTGCGAAGGAGCTGCAGGACTTCACCAACGATTGCTACGCGCTGGCGCTGTATACCTGGCAGAACCGCGACCAGGGACAAACAACCGACAAGCCCACGTTACGTGATATCGAGTGGCTGGGGTCGAAAACTTTCCTGAATGGTGGGTACTACAACAACCTGCAGTCCAAAACGCCGCGCGCCAGCTTCCCCTGGAATGAGGGGCGTGACAGTGGTCGGCCAAACACCGGGAGAGGCGGATACCCGACCTGCAGCGAGTGGTGGTCAGCCGGCGAAACGGGGCTGGAAGCCCGCGTGGTGAAACAGGTTGACCCGGGCGTCATGCTGCGGATGTCTGCCGCGCTGAAGATGATGGGGCAACCGGATGCAGATTATAAGGAAGCCGTGATACGTCGCCTGGTCAGCCCGGATAACCTGACGGTCTCCCAGGGGGGACGTGCTTATGCCGGCTACGGCGGCAATGCAGACTTTACCCTGGACAACTCGGTTAACCGGCTCGCGTCACTGGGCGGAACCGCGCTGGGGAGCCTGGCGGCATATCCGGCATTTGATGCGATGCGTCAGGCATTGCCGATGGTGCAGGCGGTACTGCTGATGGCGGTCTATATCATGGTGCCGCTCATCCTGGCCTTTGCGGCCTACGAGTACAAGACGGTGATCACCGTGACGTTCGTGGTGTTTGCGCTGAACTTCCTGACGTTCTGGTGGGAACTGGCGCGGTGGCTGGACAGTTGGTTACTTGAGGCATTGTACAGTTCGGACTCGCACAGTCGCTGGAATGTAGCCGGGTTCCAGAATAGTGCCGATGACCTGATTATGAACCTGGTTATGGGGACAATGTTTCTTGTACTTCCAGCTGTTTGGCTTGCTGCATTCTCATGGGCTGGTGTACGCATTGGCGAACTGTCCCGCATGGTGACTGATGGCACGTCTAAGTCCCAACAAACAGGTGGACTTGTGGGGGATGCAGCTGCTTCAAAAATTGCATCAGGAGGAAGATAGTTAGGAGCCTGTTGAACCATCCGAACCGTTGGAACCATTAGAGCCATAATTATATGTATGGCTCTTTTCTTCCCAGTTAGTAACCTTTACATTCACTGTAGGTCTGAGAAACTCCATAACGGATGAGAGCAGTAGAAATGCCCAAACAAACAGAATTATAACGGCTACCAGTAATCCCCCCGTTAGACAACTAACGGCTGATATGGTAACTAAGCATGTGAGAGGCACATGGCCCAACCAGGTTGGTAGTTTGTATTTACGAGCCTTTGACACACAGAACCCATCCCATCTCAAAATCGTACCTTTAAGACGTTTCCACAGGCTTGCCATGCGTTCTCCACGCTGATAGGCGTGGTGCTGTCTTGTTTCGTTCATCATCACTCCTTAGCCAGATGATAACCTGATCTCATCGTAGCTTAAATAACAATCAATTGCTATTCACTTGGCTCATCACGCCGTAAGCGGCCAAGCCTTTTTGTGTTCGGTGATGCGCCAGTCATTGTTTAAAGCAAACTCTTTCCTGTAGTGGTTGTAGTGAGCTAGAACTTGGCTGAAATGGTGTTGGCAAATCAGGGGAACAGAGGTAGCAGCTGACGGATAATATTGTGCTGACAAAACTACTGGATAAGCTATAGGTCATTGACCCTAGGGAAAAGGGAGAGTTCTGTAGAATAGACCGTATCTGCACAAATGTATTGGGTGTAGAGCTAAATTGTGGGTATGTCGGAAGGTGGTACGCAATTTTTTACGTGAAAGAACTGTAATTTTTGTCCTGAGTTACGTAAAATATCACGTAACTCAATTCATTATATTTTTTACGGATTACAGCATGGCTAGTATTGATGCAGACTACTGCTATTCGTTTCCAGCTATACGTGGCATCCAGGCTGGTCGTCCTTTCTACATCGCCACATGCCCGATGCGCATCATACCCAAAATATTCAGCTTTGATGAAAATGACGTACCGCCTGAGCTACGCGCACAGCGCACACTGAATAAATCGCGTATCCCCGAAATGGTGCGTTATCTTCTGGAAAATCCAAAAGATTATGTGTTCTCTGCGCTTACAGCATCCATTGCCGTTGACGTCCAGTTTGATGAGCACCCAGGTACAAACAACCTGGGAACGTTATGCGTACCGATGGATGCGCAAATTCTGATCAATGACGGTCAGCATCGTCGTAAAGCAATTGAAGATGCTTTAGAAGCACGCCCAGAGTTGGGGCAGGATAACATTCCGGTGCTGTTTTTTGTCGATGAGGGATTAAAACGCAGCCAACAGATGTTTGCCGATCTGAATAAATACGCTATTCGTCCCAGCCCGTCACTGGCATCGTTGTATGATCATCGGGATGCCAGTTCAAATCTGGCACGTTATCTGGCAATGTCCGTAGAGCCGTTTGTCGGAATGACTGAGCTGGAAAAATCCGGTATCAGTCAGCGGTCAAATAAATTATTTACGTTAAGCAGCATCAAACAAGCTACCCGTGCGTTGCTGGGAAAAGATCCTAAAGAGGGCAATTTTGAAGAATGTATCCAGATAGCAACTCGCTATTGGCAGGCTATTTATCATGTAATGCCGGACTGGCAGTTAGCCGCAAAAAAAGAAGTTTCGCCGGTTCAACTACGTCAGGACTATGTTCACGCTCACGGCATTGGTTTGCAGGCACTCGGACAACTGGGGTATGCCCTGCTGATAGACTACCCCGAGCAGTGGCCGGAGAAAATTGCTGCACTCAAAACCTTTAATTGGCACAGAAACAATCCGGATCTGATCAAACGCGCGATGCAGCACGGCAAGCTGAGTAAAACCAGTACGGCGATCCAGCTTACCTGCAATGCACTAAAAAACGCGCTCTCAATTCCCCTCACTCCTGAAGAACAGGAGCTTGAAGCTCAAATGGTTGTCTCATGAGTAAATTAGTTCAGGCCTACGATTTGGCCGAATACGAAGATTTTATTAATCAAGAGCAGTTCGCTGGACGCCCTCTGGCCGAATATGTTGCTGAGGTTCAGAGAATTTATTGTGCGGATAAGCGTCCGTGGGTAATTGGCTATAGCGGCGGGAAAGATTCTTCCGCCGTGATCACGCTGGTGTATCTGGCGCTGCTCGGCCTGCCCCCGGAAATGCGTAGCAAAGATGTTTTTCTGGTATCATCAGATACACTGGTGGAAACACCAGTGGTCGTGGATCTGATTAAGAAAACAATGTTGCAGATTGAGGCAGGCGCAAAACGTAATGGCCTGCCGATCACTCAACATGCCGTGATACCTAAAACTAATGAAACCTTCTGGGTCAATTTACTGGGGAAAGGTTATCCGGCCCCAACCCGTAGTTTTCGCTGGTGTACCGAGCGTATGAAAATCAATCCGGTGAGCGACTTTATTAAAGATAAGGTCAGCCAGTTTGATGAAGTGATTGTTGTCCTCGGCTCACGTAGTAGCGAGAGTGCCTCCCGTGCGCAGGTTATCGCAAAGCACAAAATTGATGGCTCACGCCTGGCCCGACATACCACACTGGCAAATGCGTTTATCTATACCCCTATTGATACCTGGGATGTAGAAGACGTCTGGAAACTGCTGCGCGGCGCGTTCCGCTATGCTCCTGAAGATATCGACGAATGGGAAAGCCCGTGGGGTGGAAACAACCGTCCTCTGTGGACGCTGTATATGGACTCGTCCGCACAGGGTGAGTGTCCCCTGGTGATCGACGAAAGTACCCCCTCTTGCGGGAATTCTCGTTTTGGCTGCTGGACCTGTACCGTAGTCACCAAAGATAAAGCGATGGAAAGTCTGATCAAAAATGGCGAAGAGTGGATGTCGCCATTGCTGAAATATCGTGATCTGCTGGCGTTTACCACCGATCCAGTGAATAAAGACACCTATCGCAACTATAAACGCCGCACCGGTAAGGTGAGCTATCAGTACGCTAAAGACGGCGAAGATCGCAGTGCAGAGCGTAAGCATGTTCCTGGCCCCTACTGGCTCAAATACCGCCAGCAGTGGTTAAAAAACTTACTGGAAATTGAGCGTGATTTAAACGTCCAAGGCCACACGATTACGTTAATTACCCAGCCGGAGCTACACGCTATCCGCCAGGAGTGGTTGAAAGATCCTAACGAGCCAGACTGGTACGACACATTGCCGGGGATTTACCGCGAGGTATATCAGCAGGATCTGAATTGGGTGGTTGACGATCAGTCGCGCTTTGATGCCAGCGATGCTGATTTGCTGGTGCAGATAACGCAAGGGTTTGACGTAGTACCTGAAATGGTGATGAAACTGATTGAGCTGGAAACCTCGATGGAAGGGTTAAGTCGTCGTCAGGGGATTTTTGACAAGCTCGGCACAATTTTGAAGCAGGACTGGGGCAGCCTGGAAGAGATCCAGCAGCAACAGGCAACGCTGCAAAAACGCAACGATCGGGATATTCATCAGGACGAGGTGGATAAGCTAGAAGCTGAACTCCAGACTTTACAGCGCAGAATTATCGATGCGGGCGAATCGTCTGTGCTTATCGATGAGGAAAATGAACGTGCTCATTAAGCAACTAGTATTACATAATTTTCGCGTATTTTGCGGCACACACACCATCGATCTGGCTCCCAGAAAGCGTCCGCATGAAGTAAACCCTCGCCCGATTGTTCTATTTGGCGGTTTAAATGGTGCAGGGAAAACATCTATTTTGTCGGCAATTCGACTGGCACTGTATGGACGTTTAGCGTTTGGCGCGGCAATGCAGCAGCAGGAGTATGTTGAACAACTCGGAGCACTGGTGCACAACGGGACGTATACAGCAGAGCGTCTGGATGAGGCCGCAGTAGAACTGACCTTTACCTACAACCAAAACGGCCATGAAACTGAATTCACCGTCACGCGTAGCTGGAAGAAAGGAAAGAAAGATCGTCTTTCTTTGCAGCAGGATGGACAACCGCGTAGTGAACTCAGTTATGACCAATGCCAGGGGTTTTTGAATGAATTAATTCCTCACGGTGTTGCCGATCTTTTCTTTTTTGATGGAGAAAAGATTGCAGAATTGGCGGAAGATGAATCAGGCAATATCCTGCGTACAGCGGTGCGTCGTTTGTTGGGACTGGATCTGATCGCCAGACTGCAAAATGACCTGATGATTTTTGTCAAACGCCAGCAAACCGCGCAGTTGGCTGGCTCCCAGCAACAGCAGGTTGAAGCGCTTGAAGCAAAGATTAAAACGCTTGCCGGTCAGGCAGAGAAATTGCTGGAAGAGGCCGATTTCGTCAACTCGCGGATTGAATTTTTATCCCAGGACATTATTCGCCATGAGGGATTGTTAAATGCGCAGGGCGGCGCATTTGCCCAGACCAAAGCACAGGAAAAACAGAAAGTTGAAACGCTGTTAAAAGAAAAAGAGCGTCTGGAAAAAGCGTTACGACAGGAATGCGATGGATCGTTGCCCTATGCGTTAGCGCCTAATACGTTGTCGCGGTTGCTGGAAAAAATTGCCAATGAAGCACAGATCAAGCAGGCGAAAAATTTTGAGACGGAGTTAAATCAATTTTTAACTCAACTCAGAAATGATATCGCGTTTCGTTCCAGCAGTGAGAGTTGTACCAGAGCCATTGCTACCGAAGCGATTACCAATAATTTGGACGCATACATGGCAGCCAAACCAAAAGGTGATTTGCTGTTTGATATTTCTGAACGTGAAGCCGGTATGCTCCAGCAGTCCATTGAGCAGGACAGCAAAAAAGCATGGCAGCGTTTTGATATGTACCGCCATCAATTAGCGGATATTGAACAACAACTGGAGCAAGCCGCTGCTAATATTGCTCGCGCCCCGGAAGACGAGCAGTTAATGGATCTCTTTGCAGCATTACGCGATCTCGATCATAAGCGTGAAAAACAGCGGCAAAAATATCGCTCATTGCTAGAAGAGGCTAAACGAACAAAACAGCAGCAACTGGACTGGGTTCGTCAGGTACAGAAAGCACATGACATAACCCGTAGCCAACATGGTTTGAGCAGCGCATTTAAAAATGCGCAGGAGACCATTAACCTGCTCGATTACTACAGTGATGTGTTAACACAGGCTCGAGTGAGAAAGTTATCTGCTAACTTTGAAATAGCCTACCGCAAACTTGCTCGTAAAGAGGATTTACAGCTTAATGCGCACATAAATCCACAGACATTTGATGTTGAACTGGTGGATGAAAAAGGATCGGTGATTAATCGTAAGCTGCTTTCTGCGGGTGAAAAACAGATTTATGCGATCGCGATTCTTGAGGCGCTGGCAAAAACCTCTGGGCGTGATTTCCCGGTAATTATTGATACGCCGTTAGGGCGTCTGGATTCTCAGCATCGGGATAAGTTGATTAATCATTATTTCCCGGAGGCCAGCCATCAGGTTGTGCTGCTATCCACTGATACAGAAGTGGACGAGCGTTATTTCGTCGATCGACTGCGTGATGATATTTCTCATGCTTATGAGATTGTGTTTAATGCGCATACCAAATCATCTACGCTGAAACCTGGCTATTTCTGGAAATTAACCAAGGAGGCTGTCTGATGCTCCCGAATCGAATGGTGCTTAGTCGTCAGACTGAAGACCAGCTCAAGAAGTTAAAAGGATATACTGGGATTACGCCCAATGTCGCGGCTCGACTGGCATTTTTCCGCTCGGTGGAGAGTGAGTTTCGTTATTCGCCTGAGCGTGATACTAAGAAGCTCGATGGCTCACTAGTGCTGGATAAAATAACGTGGCTTGGGGAAACGCTGCAAGCTACGGAATTGGTGTTGAAGATGCTTTATCCGCAGTTGACACAGAAGGACATAATAAAGGCGTGGGCGGCGCATGTTGAGGATGGGATTGCTGCATTAAGAAATTATCGAAATTTGAGAGATTTATCTAACAATATATAAACAAACATGGCGCTAATAACAGCGCCATGTTTATATATTTCTCTAAGAGAAAGAAAATACCTTTATGGCAGCTTCAACATACATGTCTGTAAGTTTTTTAACAGACTCTTCCGTCCACTTTTCTTGTTCATAAATCCATGAATGAATACCAATTCCTGTATTTTTAAATGTATCCTTCTTATTTATAAAAGATTTATTATCATTCTTATTATTCCGAGAAGGATCTAAAAGGACAATATTCCCAATGTTATTTTTAATTTTTTCCATATCCATATTTTTATCCTCTTGGTGTGCTGAATATGGATATATATGCTCAAGAGTCATACTGTTAAAATCAAAAATCACAGTTTGATCCTCTCTCTTTAATCTATTTAGACTATTACCCTGACAAGGTTGTATTAACCACTCCCAATTTTCTTGAATTGTCATTAATAAACATTTTATCGGTTTATTATCTCCTTTTTTTTGATAGATCAAACTTCTAACATTAGCACTAAACTTTACATCTTCATGATCTTTATCTAAGAGAGTTTCATTAAACGCGTTATGTAAATTAGAAATATCAAATCTATCACGCTCCGTATGTATTTTTAATGCTAGGGCTGCATATAATTTTGAGAAAATACTTGCATGTAAGTCACTAATCATTTTACATCTAATAAAAAATTTGCTTGTTTCATTTACAATATGCTTAAAGTTATTTTCAGATGAGAAACTTGCAGCCAGTAATAATGGCATTGCATGCAAATGTTTTAATTTATTGATAAGGAGGTCTAATTTGCTTTTATGCCATTTATTATTATCATCATTCTCGAAGGGCCACTCACCACTTGATATATACTCCAGTCTCTCAACACACTCTCTAATGTAAGCGACTGTTTTATTTATTTCTGATTTAATTATTGATTCATTAAATACTGTTTTTTTATATTCTTCCAAAACAGATGAGGCAGTAATATTAGTGCCGGTTAACATAATTAAAATCCATCTTAGATAATCAGTTACTTTCTTTGATGGATGTTTAAGTATGGCATCCCAATTATCTGAAATACTCCGTTGATACGAAGTGTTATCGCTACATATACCTATTGTATATGCTTTAAGTAATTCCCCTTCAGTTAAGTTAATGCCTCTATCATTTAGTACGGTAAATAATTTGTATGCATCATCAATACTATTGGTTACAATATGAATGACTAAAAAAGACTCTTCAAATAACTTGACTATGTCATCTATGATCTCTAAACATTCGGAGATTTTTTTGTTTTTAAATAGACTGTCCTTAATAAAGGCATTAAATTTTTTCCTAGCTCTTAACATTAATTCATGCGAATTCCGTGTAGCTCTTAATGGGTTAGCATCAATTAATGATTGATAAAATTCGTTATCAGCATTGCCTATTGTAATTCTTACATGTTTTTTAATTTCACGATTTTCTCTTTCATCAAGATGAAAGTATTTATAGATATCCTTTAAAATCATGGTTCTGTATTCGGCGTCTTTTTCTTCCTCACAATTAAGTGCATTAATAACATTCCGAATGACAGAAAAGAAAAGTACAATAGTTGATAGTCTTTGCTGGCCATCCACTAATAAATTCTCTATCCTTCTGTGCCCTCCAAAAGTTTTTTCTTGAGCACAGACAACTCCTCCAAAAAAATGTTCGCAACTTTTCTTGGATTTCTTTTTCCTCAAAGCATCTTGTATATCATTACAAAATTGCTCTATCTGCTCATCTTCCCATGAATAGTCTCGCTGATATGTAGGCGTATAGAAAATATTACTATTCTTAAATAATTCGCCAAAGGACATATACTCAGGTTTAACGTTCATTCAATATCTCCAGTAAATTTTACTAATCTAGTTCCCAGAACGCCTTGTCACGTAACTTTGAAACGGTTTTTGAACCATCAATATAAAGGCTAAAATGCTTCTCAAGCTGTCGAATCTGCCCCATCAAAGACTCCTGCTCACCTTTATCATCAACGTTAAATACCGCCTTAATATCCGCATTCCTAATCTCAGAAACACGATGGATTACCCACGTTAAAATATAGGAGGCATAATTATTTTCCCCAGTCTTAAAGTGAGTGATCTCCTGCGTTGACAGGATCGCACCAACACCATATTCACGGCCTTCTTTAAGGATCTTACGCAGGCTGGCAAAATCCTGACGCATAAAGTTATCGGCTTCGTCCACCAGAATCATTTTGGTGAGCTGACGATAATCCCCCCGAACCACTGGTTTACCGCGCTTTTGCATCTGCGCATAAAACAGATCCAGCGTGAGCGCGACTACCAGGTTTTGCACTTCTGGCGGGTAGCCAGCCAGTTCAATCACAGTGACGCCGTCAATCAATTCGTACAAACTGGTCATCTTCTCCGGGATAGTCTCGAATATCTTGTAACGCGCCAGTTTAGAAAGTGCTGCGTAAAGCGAATCCTCTTCAACCTTCTCCTGATCGAGGAAGCGCTGCCATACATCTTCAATCGTCGGCGCAGTCCTTGACCATGTTGTCGGATCTTCCGGCGAAATACCTGCCGCTTCGTAGCATTCTAAAATCAGATTTTCTAATTTGAGCTGCTGCTTATGGCCCAACCCATAAGCTTTCGCCATCGTTTCCGATAATCCACCAGCGGTATGGATTGGTAGCATTGGCGTATCGCCAAACAGAGATAATGGGTTGTAAGGCAGCTTAAATAACTTGTACTTTTTAGCACCCGTTGCATCAAGAAAAGCTTCATCCACATAGTCTGATTTGTAATCGAAGATCAGCAAACCAATAGGTTTACCGTCAACGTTACAGGACTGATTACGCATCAACTGTGTGACCAGTGATTTAGTAAACTGAGTTTTACCGGTGCCCATCGTTCCAATAATGCCGGTATTGGTATTCATGAACTTCGCGGTGTTGGTTGGCTCCCAATGTAATGGGCTCTGACGAGCAGCATCATGACCAAACAGGATCTGTAATGGAGTATCGCTAATATCAGGTGTCACCACCGGTACAGCAGGCTGTAACGACTCCGACTCTGGTTCCGAAATGGACTGTGCAGCAGTCGGCGTTGTGACTTCTACCAAGACTTCGGGTTGTGACGGACTGGCATCACACTCAGGCTCAAGCCGGTATTTTTCCGGCACCCGGTAACGCTCGGCAAGAGGTAGTTCATCCCCCTGTGCGGCAATCAGCGAAGGCAACAGTGAATAAGGGATCTCAATCTGTAAGATATTTTCCGCCGTCTCTTTATAAGAGAGATCGAAGCAGGTTGCGCTATCCACATGCGCCACGACGAAGCCGTCCACATAATCGGCCAACTCACCTAACTGATAGTCGCCCGTTAACCACCATTCGCGTCGATCCAGCAAGGGAGCCACTTTGTTGCTGTCCAGCACACCGTACAGACGCAGTTTCTCCACCTGCATCAGCACCTGACGAATAAAAAGCGCCCGGTACAATTGTGATGCCAGCGTTTGTGGTTCCAGAATGTCCTGCTGTAAATAACGTTTCAGCTCACGAGCCTGTTGGCCTGCATAGCTGTAGTCAGGTCGCGCCCCGGTTTTAACTTCCAGCGGTAACAGATAGAGGCGGTTTTCTTTGAAACCCACAAAGAGCACATCATCAGAGATCGCGCCGTTACGATAACCCTGTAAATTTCTCGATAAATCGCTCTCTTTCATTTTCAGCCCGACATTGCCGGACACACGGATCATTTCGGCCACCGATAACGGAATCCAGCAAATGTCGGACTGGCGCAAGATAGATTGCACAAATTTGTACGCACCTATAATGCCGTGCTTCTCTTTACGCTCCCTTTCACTGGACCTCAGCATTTTCAGCAGCCATTCACCATTAAAGGCGTTAAATTCAGCCAGCAAATGCTGACTATCAACAGCAGGTTGCCCTGACTGGCTTCCGGTCTGGAGCAACCGCAGGAACAAATCAACCTGCTTCGTGACGGTGACGGCATCGTAGCCTGCGCAACTGGTGTACTGGTCAGAATAGTGGATAAGCACCACATCTTTCTGACTAGTGAAAAAGTCGAGAGTGACTTTTGGATCAATAATGGTGGTCCAGAGCGCGCTATTGTAGGAGTAATTGAGCAGCTGTTTAAAATTGCCGCTCACAGCCAGGCCGATCCCTTGTCCATGATACTGGCTGTTGCTTTGACGTGCAGGTTGCCACAAGCAGCCGATTAGTTGGGCAAGACGCAGGGCGCAGTAAGACTCAGTCTCCACATCACGCAGTCCAAACGCGGTAAAGTAAGCATCCCCCTGCGTTTCGGCACCTTCCCCAGCGATCAACCCATGACACAATACCCCACTGGACGCATCTTCAATGCGGATCTGGCGGCAATCCACAGGTGCTGTATTGGTGAAAAATGCCAGATGTGCATAGGCCAGCTTGTCGCTTTCTGACGGCAGGACAAACTTGCTGAACGTTAACCGGCTACGCAGCAGGTCAATCAGCATATCGGCTTCCGCCCGCCATACGCCGCTGTTCAGATCGAGATCGTTTTTAAGCTGCTCATAGCTACCACTTTCTGCAAAGTGATCGAACATATTGGGTAGCAAACGTTCATCGTAGCAGTTCACATGAACCGAAATAGCCTTCTCTTTTTCTTGCTTAAAATATTCTACTAATCCCAGAAACAGTTCTTTGGCGTTCCCTTGATTAATGGAATTGATAATCAACGCACTGTTTTCAGCGCTCTGGAACAACCGGGCGTAAGCGTCCGTGAACTCATTAAGTTTGTCTTTTACCAGACGTTTAACAAAGTCATGGCTGACCTGCCGCTGGGGAACCACATCAATCCAGAAGCGGTTTTCATCCACCGGCTGTAGTTGCGCGTATTCATGCTCACTGTGATAAACAAACGGCACTAACCCGGAAACCATCAAGCGATCAAGAGTGATCGGCGGTAGTGTGGCAAATGATGCCGAATCGCGCTGTTCCGACTCCGCAACAATAGTTTCTGCCAGTTGTAGATGGTAGGCCAGCACTAATGGGTGCAGTGGTGAGAGACGCTCATGGCTATCATTGCGGCAGATCCCCAGATGCAGAAGACGTTTTTCGTGCGCTGTCAGCGCTCTGCTCTGGCCGATTTGCTGGAGTGACTGCTCAAACGTAGTAACAATGTGGCTGACCAGTGTGCGATATTCCGCTGACCACGACACCAGACTCGGTAGGGTGTTACGACGATGATAGTAGGCAAATAACTGCTCATAGGCGTTATGGAGATCGGGGTAGCAGGCAAGAAGTTCATCCAGCGCAAACTCACTATCGTCACTTCCCGTACCTAGCAGACGTTGCTCAATTAATGAGGCTTCCAGTATCAACAACTGCTGGCGTACACCTACGACCTTGTGTTCAGTATTATCGAGTATGATGCGCCCTTTTAGTCGGTTCCAGGTTGCATTGCCCTCTTCTTTGAACAACTTATTGAAACGACTTTGGTCAAAAAGCAACGGTAACGTTACCCCTTCTTCTGCTCCCGGCCCCTCGATGTTAAACGACAGACGGGAATCACCGGAAACGAGCGCAAACTGAACCAGGTCACTTTGATTTGCCAGCGTCTCAAAATTCACCTGAGCATAATGCTGGCAGTCGATGTCTTCGCTCTCGTCATCCAACGTACATATCAAGTTGCCAGACTCTGCAATACGCAGCGTGTTATCTTCCAGTTGAAGGGTTATTTGATCTTTACCTGGCTCGATACGGTAACAGTGCTGAATATCGTTTAGCCAGAATTGTCCCTGCTCGACCAACAACAGGCGAAATTTATACTCTTCGTCTGAATTATTGCGGTTGGTCAGTTCAAGACTAAAGAAGCAGGGATGCCCATCAAAAGGCACCGACGCCATAATGCGGGAAGTCTTGCCGCCCGCCCGGCTGGTGTGCCAGAAAGGTGCATTCTTTAACTGACGATTATGGGCAATCTTTATCTGGTTATCCTGAAGATCATTACCCTGAAAACTGAACTCCAGCTCAGCCTTTGATTGCCCTGGCTGCACCTGCACCAGCAGGCTGATATCACGTTTGCCTGCCTTACTGGCGCTTTTCGCCCGTAGCCAAACCTCGCCGTTTTCGACGGAGACGTTTTCCAGCACCAGTTTTTGTTCACTATTCTGTTCTTTCTCTTTCCTATAGTCGGAGAAATCGAGCTCACGCCAGTCATCTTTATCGTAAAAATGCTCCTGAATGAATTTTGAACTAAACTCAGGCAGCACATTCTCCAACTGTCCACTGTAGCGTTCAACACTATCTTCTATCTGGCGATATAATTTCCGGTTTTCATTCAGTCGGGTGCGTAGCTGCTTCTGACTATAGTTCAGTAGTTCATCATCTTTAAACAGATGAAGCTCGGAGAAATCCAGATTGTCATCATCCAGCAAGCGATACAGCGACGAAAAACCAAATACGGTCGCGCCTTCATCCAGTACCGTCGCCAGTTGATCCTCCAGCAAACAACGGGACAATTCCGAACGGTTACTATCAGTGGTAATGAGCTTTTCCAGTTGATGACTGAAAGTTTGTGGGTACCAGATAGCATCCGGTGCCGCCACGTCTTTCGTGCTGTTAATCAGGGTATCGAGCATACTGTTGTGAATAATCAACAGCGCTGTTTGGGCAAAAACACCACTGCGCCCTGCAACTTCATCGCGCAAATGAGAAATGTAGTTTTCTGTGAATGCTGGAGCCTCAGCACCATGCAGTACAGGAATAAGCTGAACACCATTGCAGGGGAGGCAATCAATATATTGCCCTGGCGCAATTTCCAACTGATTGCCGTCCGCCAGAGAAACGAATGCTTCCCAGAGTTTTAGGGCATTATCGGGATCGGGAGATTTGAACTGGTAGCGCTCGCCAGGCTGAATGATGCCACCTACCCATTCAACAAAGGTTTCTGCCAGATAGGTTTCATACTGTTTTACGGACATACACGGCGTCTCCACTGTCACTCATTCGCTCTACATTTCCCATGCGTTCATAAAACGCCACCAGCGTTTGCGCCGACTGGTTGTCAAGATAAAAACCGCGCTGTTCAAAACCACGCAGCAGTTCATGCAGGCGGAGTTTGTCATTTTTGCCCACAGTGAGATTGGTCAGTAACAGAAGACGATCCTGATTCAGCACCAGCACTTTCCCTGCCCGACCACGGACCTGAATGAAGTCAGTGCAAATCTGGTTTTCCAACTCGTTAACGTATTTACGATTGACCGTCGCGCGGTCAGTTTTTTTACCCTGAAACTGCTCTACGGCAACGGATAAGAGCTGTTTGAAGGCATTTTCCAGGTTTGTTGCGCATTCACGAAGCGGGAGGCCTCGATCCACAATAAAATCCTGCAAATAAACGTTAAGGTCATTAAGTACTCGGGCAGATGAGTCTGAATCATTCAGAGTATCTTGATAAATCTGCCATAACGGACGCTTTTTCTGTCCTTTTCCCCACTGCAAAACCTCAAGTGCAGAGAGAACCGGGAACAGTTTTTCGCTCTGGCTAGCGAACAGCTTATAACCATAACGTTTCACCTTTTCCCGTTCGGAGCTGGCTTTTTCGCTATCAAGAATAAAAAACAGTGATTTACTTTGTGGTTCGCCATCCTGCCAGTTGTCCAGATTGAGCGCCAGTTGAGCGCACCAGCTAAAAGCGTACAAACGTAGGGTGTTGGTCAATTCCTGTAAAAGGTACTGCGGATGTTCTGCCAGAAATGCCAGATCAGATTGAAAACACGTTACCATATAAGGGAGATACGGTTGCTCATCGGCAAACGGTCCTTTCCCCAACAGCTTTATTTTTTCATTTAGCTTATTCAGCATTTGCTGCTCGATGAAGTTCAGTCTGTCCTGTATGGGATAACGGAGGCTGAAATCTCCCATCAAATTGGCAAATAGCGTGCCAAGTCGTTTATCTGCCGTTGAACACGCACTTATTTTTTCACCATTAAACTGGGCGTGGAACAGTAAAAAAAGTGGGGAGACACGGAAAATATCCTGACTGGAAAAATACATCCGTTCCAGCACGGACCAGAATGCAGGCTCATCAAGCAGCTCTTGCAGATGTGTTTTACAATCTTCACGGAATTGTTCGGGATCGTAAGCTTCGATTTTGCGTTTCAGGGCGTAGCTAAGAACCAGACCGGTGACGAATTGCCAGCTAATATCGTTGTTTTTATTGCGCACAGGCAGGTAACTATCCAGTTGATTGTTACCCACTTTTAACTCGTTTGCGATAGGGTACATTCTGCTAACCCTCCATACCGCTAATAGTGATCATATCGTCATCCGCCTTTGCACGATAAACCCGTTGTCTGCCATCATAAAATTTGATTTCGCTGCTGGATTTAGCCTGCTCCGCGATCAACTCAACAATTTCATCCAGTAACACGATGGCATTTTTATCGTATTTATTCGGACGATAGCCATTATTCAACTTGTCCAGTAATTCGAACAAATTAAGCCCGATATGGATATGCGGCAGTGGATTTCGTCCCACCTTTAAATAGACATCGAAGCCAGTTGGATGAGCTGTATGTTTATTACGGATAGCATCCCAATCAGGCTTCACCTCTACCGGTGCGGTTATTTTTACACCAGCAAACTCCCCCAAAAAGAACTCTTCTTTTTGCATACTTAATTCAGGTGCTTTGCGGTTAGCATAGCGCTGGATACCCGCGATAAGTTCAAAAGCATAGAAGCGATTAAGTGATCTTTTTTGCTCCGGATCTGCTGTGTAATTTCTATGCAAATGCCAGATTTCTGAGTAACGTTCAAACAACGATTCGTTAAAGAACGCGGAAAATCTCCGATGATAATCATTACCCAACGACTCGTGCTGCAACAGCCAGAAAAGCCGGATCAAGGAGGTTGCGTCACCGGGCTTAACGCTCTGGCGATCAAACTTAATATGCAACGGCTCAAGTGCGGCTAAAAAATCATCGAGATCAGCGTCAACCAGTCCCAGTTCATAGCGCAAAACAAACTGATCAAGTTCATAGGTGTGCAACCTGGCGGGATCAAAATCGGAAACTTTTTTAATCAGATCATTTTCTGCACCGGTGAAGAGGTTATCAAATAAGTAGCCAGGCCCCATCAGCAGATGATGCAAAAAATCCAGCAGCGTTCGGGTCGTTACAAATTGGTCTTTAATTAATCGCGCTTTAAAGAGCTGCGTAATTAATACATTCTGCACGCCAGGCATGCAAAGCAATTTAAAGTTTGCGACCTCTTTTAGACCTGGATTAATTGACTCATCGCGCCGAAAGATAAACTGAAATAAATTATTATCATCGTCTCGAGTTAAGTTATCTAATAAGGCTTTGATAAATGATGAATAGTTTTTATTTTCGTTAAACTGGAATTTAGGATAGTGTTCAAAATCAAAAAAAGAACAATTCTCGTTACGGTAAGGACGGCTTGCATCCTGCTGCCCTGATAAAAATGAGTCAATTGCAGACCGGATGACCTTATGGCATTCAGCACCTTCTCGGGCAAAGTTAGCAAGCATTCCGGTATTGATGCCAATGAGCAATGGAGATGACTGCTGATGATGATTAGCAAATAACTCATTCAAAGCATCAATAGCTGATTGTCGAGGGGCAAAACTATGAGTGGCATCCAGATGGAAAATAAATCGCCGCTGATAACGCGGATCAGACTGACAGCGGGTTAAAATTTCGGACTTTCCGTCCCCGCTACTACCACACAAAAAAATGATTTCACCGGGTTTAGCAACATCCAGATAGCGTTGTAATTCCGTTTCAATCTCTTGTTTAACAAAGAGTTGTTCCTTTAACTGATCGAACTCATCCTTCTGACGGTGTGTCACGGTGGTGACGGAAAACGAAGATGACTTTGCAAGTACACCCAACGCTTTACGTAATGTGATTGCGCTCATAACTTGATGTTCTCTAAAGTAGGAATACGCCTATTCTATAAAAGCTACCCACTGATATCTATAGGCTGTCAACGCCACGATCTTTGACACATTTATTGCGAACAATTTCAACGTTGTTGACTGGCGAACAAGATCAAGCCAAGTGATTGACGGGATTCTGTAGGATCGCTTACCCTACTCGAGTTGTATCGTCGTCTTCGGACGACCATCCAATGTCTCAGCACTCTGTGAGAGACGCCTTCGGGTGAGTGCCATCCAATGTTTCATGTGACCTGTGAGAAACGCCTTCGGGTGGTCACAATATCCTCGTAGCCTGGAAGAGGATGCCCATGTGGCGGTACCTCCGTTTACCCTTTGAGAACGGAGATCACGGCAGTGATGAAGGTTCATTAACGACTCAACCGCGCCAGTCCTGGTACGGTTCCTTTCACCAATAACGTATGCATTACGTTTTTCAGCGATAGAGTACGCCACGGCGATGCTATATGCTTCAACGCTTTGATTCTTTTATATTTTATGACGTGTTGCCGACGACACGACTTTTGAACGCACGTATAAGGCCATTGGGTACATTTGGCCGCTTACGTGAGTCTCATTAGGAGCAGAGGAGCGCGCGTCACTTGTGAAGTGGCGAAGACACTACCAAGTGACGCGCGTAGCGCATAACGTCTCAAACCACGCACGACGTGGCTTTCAACGTTTTACTACCATCTGACCAACATGTAGTCCGTGTCAGTACGGTCTTAAACACTCATTCACTTCAACGTAATTACGACGGGAAATCCGTTTTGAACGTTTCACTATCTAAAAAGGAGGAAATCGACTCGGTATCGATGGCGACACTACGAACAGTAGTGTTGGAGGCAGCTTGACGAAAGTCAGCTCTGCATAAGCAGCAAACAGATCAGAGATCTGGGGTGCCTCGCAAAAACTCAACATTTCGCCGCCCCGATGCACAGATACCAGTCGAGACGCAGGAAGCGCAAAAGCAACCGTGTCGTCGGGGTTGAAATTACTGAGGTACAGATCCGTCTGCTTCTTTAAAAGCAGAAGGACGTGTATCCCATTGGAGGTATTAAGATGTCCAGATTCGGTAAACAGCTGGGAAAACAACTTGTCACGCTAGCTCGTCAGGGACGAGGGAGTTTTAAAACCGTTGCTGACCGTTCCAGAATTGCAGACCGTTTTTCTGAACGTCTGGCAAAGTTGAATATTCAAATTCGTGATGTAAAACACATTAAAACGACCCATATCGAAAAGTACATTCATAGCCGGCAGGCTGAAAACCTGTCGCTTCGCACATTACAAAACGAGATGGCAGCAGTGCGTTCAATTATGTCAGTTGCGGGCCGGAATAAGCTTGCTGATCCCAATCATGAGAAATTGAGCAACCAGGCTCTCGGGATTTCAGGTGCTAACCGTGATGGGACAAAAGCTCCTATTTCGGATGAAAAATTAACTGCTGTCATAAATCACGTCTTAAAAAAAGATGCAGGGGTAGCATTGGGTGTTCAGTTGTCTCGCTATGTAGGTTTGCGAACGGAAGAAACTGTTCAGTCAGCAAAGTCATTAAAAACATGGCGGCAGGCTTTAATTAATGGCGACGAGCGTGTTCGGGTTGTGTTTGGCACGAAAGGCGGTCGTCCTCGCGATACGACCATTTTTAATCGTGAGAAGGTTTTATCTATTTTAGAAGCGGCAATAAAACATTGTGATGATCACAATGGGAAACTGATTGATAAGCCATCATTGCATACAGCAATAGAACGTTATCGAAATATTGTTCGTGAGGCAGGAATGACAGGGAAAGATGCTCCCCATAGTTTGCGATACGCGTATTCACGCGATGCGGTGACTCATCATGTTAAAAATGGAATGAGTCGTGTAGAAGCAGAGGCATTGGTATCGATGGATTTGGGCCATGGTGATGGCCGAGGACGTTATATTAAGCAAGTCTATTTTAAAGGTGATGTGGAGTAACGGATTAATTGCATTTAGTATGCGGGATTTTATTAATTTAAAATTTTCTCAACGGTATACGTGAATATGATGGTTCGTACATAAGGTAGCAGCTCTCACAGGGCTGCGACCTCAAAATGATAATGGTACTGAGATGTTACGTTATTAGGATAATAGGAAAAATTAATCCAAAAACAGGTGCGCATGGCCTCTTGACAGATCAGCGATTTGCTCGGAAAATAAACATGCTTACTCGTTGTCTTCGGACAACCAGCCAATGCTTCAGCACTCTGTGAGAAGCGCCTTCGGGTGAGTGCCAACCAAAGTTTCAGCGGTCTGTGAGAAACGCCTTCGGGCGACTGCGAATATCCTCGTAGCCTGA
>Ga0308168_1000552_pt1 | contig 44215 bp, 60 predicted proteins | sample PhyCR2_FD_202133 | JGI IMG/M metagenome (GOLD analysis project Ga0308168, IMG submission 202133) | Phyllosphere microbial communities from UC Gill Tract Community Farm, Albany, California, United States - DLSLRC.R2 | ecosystem: Host-associated > Plants > Phyllosphere > Unclassified | place: USA...
TTACGATATGTTTTGGACAAATCTCTTAAAACCAAAGCATCAGTCATGAAATTCTCACATTATGAAAGAGGGGTATATTTTGAGCGATAATGACTAATAAACCAAGTAAAATAGTCGGAATTTTATAAAATTAAGAGAAATTGAGAAATTATTATATAAAAGCTGGTGCGCCCGGCGCGCTCACGAAACGTAACATAAGATAGTGATTTGAAACAGTTTAAATTCTTATGTTGTGCCATCATACCGTATAACTTACCGTAAAACCTTAAAATGCCTAAAATCGTACCAGCTCTTACAGACTCAAGAATAAAGTCTGAAATATCAAAACATAGGAAAGTAATTGAGAAAAAACTACTCAAACTTTCTGATGGTGGTGGATTATACCTATTAATTGATAAAAATGGGGGAACAACTTGGAGATTTGATTATACACGACCAATTCTCAAGACCCGAAACACTATTTCAATTGGCCCTTATCCGGCAATAACTTTGGCAATTGCCCGCCAAAATCGTGATGAGTTTAAAAGTCAGATTGCCCAAAATATTGATCCGGTTGAACAACGTAAACGTGAAGCTCAAGTTAAAAAACGAAACCTAATATCAACGTTTGCCGCCGTCGCAGATGAGTTCCGATTAACAGAAGAAATTACTGAACGGACGAAACAAAGAAATAAGGCGATTTGGGAGAAACTTTATTTAAGTATTGGCTCAATCCCTATTTCAGAAATAACAGCGCTGCAAGTTCTGGATGCATGTCGATTATATGAAAATCAGGGAAAATATGACTCGGCAAAACGAATGCGCTCAAAAGCCAGTCAGGTCTTTAAATATGCAATTGTATTGGGGCTTTGCCAATACAACATAGCTGATCAGATATCAGGGATTTTAAAATCTGGCACCGTTAATCACTACGCAGCTATTACAGATGAAAAAAGATTAGGGCAACTACTTTTAGACTTATCAGAGCCAAATTTAAATGGCTCAATCATTGTCTATTATGCAACTTTAATATTGCCCTATGTTTTTGTTCGTCCTGGTGAATTGCGTTGGGCAGAATGGGAAAAAATTGATTTAGATAAAGGCCTTTGGGCTTATACACCTCCAAAAACCCAAAATAAAACTCACTTAGAACATGTAGTGCCTTTAGCAACACAAGTCGTTGCACATCTAAGAGAGCTTTATAAATTAACTGGTAGTCAAAAGTATGTCTTCGCCTCTATGACAAAAGGCAAACCTGTTATTAGTGAGTCAACTATTAATAAAAGGCTTAAGACTTTTGGATTCGCGAACGGTGAAACAACTGGGCACGGTTTACGTGCAACTGCACGTACATTATTAGATGAAGTTCTTAATTATCCAATTGAGCGAATAGAAATGCAGTTAGCGCATCAGGTTAAGGACATGCATGGTAGGGCATACAACCGCACAAAATATTTAAAAGAACGTACTGAAATGATGCAGGCGTGGGCCGATTATTTAGATAAATTAAGAGAAGATGCGAGATTAGAGCGCAGCAACTAATATATAAAAAAGGCCTTATTTAAATAAGGCCTGAATATTTTCTTTGTATTTTTCGTAAAGTTCTTTTGGAAGCTCAACTCTTGTTGAGCCTCCCAACTTAACTTTTTTAAGTTCACCTGAATCAAACATTCTATATATTGTTGTCTTAGATAAACTGGTGACCTGAATAGTTTGGCTGACAGTTAATAACATTTCACCCCTCCTTACTTTCCACTTTCATAAAAGTAATCCAATGTGTATTAGCTCTTTTGCCTGTGATGTGGCCAAACAATGGTTTTTGATCTGTCAATGCTAGAAGCTCACTAACTTTGATCTGTGTTTCATTCCATTTGAAAATTAAAACCCCACCATTGGCCAACACACGGAAGCACTCTGCAAAACCTTTTCGAATATCTTCGCGCCAATCATCTTGCAACTTTCCATACTTGAGAGCTAACCAACTTTGTTTACCAGCCTTCACCAGGTGAGGAGGGTCAAATACAACCAAAGTAAATTGGCCATCCTTAAAAGGCATGTCGCGGAAGTCCATCATTACATCCGGCTCAATCACTAAAGAGCGGCCATCACATAAGGTGTGTTCTTCTTTACGAATATCGCCAAACACTACATTAGGATTTTTATGATCAAACCAGAACATTTTTGAACCGCAGCATGGATCTAAAATTTGTGCATTCATCCCTCAGCTCCCGATTCGCTTGGTCCATCTGGTAGTGGCATCCAGTAATTAATCCCATATTCCTCAAATTCATCCAGAGCTACAACTTGATAAACATTAAATTTAGCAAGCTTAGTCGTTGATATACCTAAAACTAAATCACCATCGTCTGGCAGCATGAATTCAGTTGATGTCCATACTGGCTCTGACTGAGCCTTAGCAACATTCAGCTCGTTAAACATTCGCTCAACGATCTCAGTAAATGAACTTCCTTCCATATCTCGATCAGCAGCAAAATTGCAAAGTTTATGAATTGTATTTAGTCCATGAATTTCGATTGTTTCAGGATTATTGCTCATTCTTGATCTCCCGATTCGCCTTTAACTAGTTGGTCGATAAACTCTGCCAATTCATTTGCGCCAACTACAAACTCTTCACCATCCAATTCCATTGCTTGATTTGATTTAACAGCTATCCACGATTGAATTTCATTAATTAGTTGTTCTGGCACTGGCTGAGCTTTGGCTTTTTGCCACAACTCCCATTTTTCCTGCATGAAACTATCAATATATTTCCCTAAGTAAGATGGTATTTCATCTTCATCAAGGTCATCCTTGGTGAAAACTGCAAATAAAACGCTTTTTTTTGCATTAGGTTTTTTTGAGTGCTCAAAATGTTCGAATAGCATTCTTTCTTTATGCAAATTTTCCATCATTAGGCCCTCAAACATTAAACCAGAGTACTGGTTGACAACCTTTATCTTGTGATGCTGCTTCATGGTAATAGTCGTAATAACTTTTACGTTCACGGTTTCCGCTATCATCATTTTTAAAGGTCTGCTTTTTATAGATGTCAGAAGCACATAAGTTAATGTGAATTAACTCTTTCAAAAATTCCTCTTCTGATACCCCATAAATATCTTCAATAGGGCCATAAGTCCTACAAAATTCCAGTACATCACCTGGTGTACTGGCAACGTAATAAGCATCATCATCAACCATATAGAAATGATAGCCGTTAATAATTACGTCTTCTTCTGTAGATATACGGCGCTCAACCTCATTCAAATTTTGTATGAAAGCATTTTTGCAATGAAGCCTTTGAATGACCCGAGAGCCTGCCGCTGTTATGCAGTGAACCTCTGAATCACAATATAGGGATGTATATTCTGGGTGATGATGGACGCGGTATATCCCATTGTGAAAATGTCCATGTGCATCAACTTGCCACCCATCAAGAGACTTAAGATTATTCATGCTGCTTCATCCTTTTTCACACAATCCATTAATTGCGTTTTGAGGTCGAATAAATCTGCCTTAGTCTTTCTTTGCAAATGCTGGAACTTGTTATTTAAGTTCTTCAATTGTTTCATTTGATCAGCAGAATCAATCGTTCCCATTAAGCGCTCTGGCGCTATCAGAATTGATTTGCCATTTTCAACATCAGTGCAAGAATAGAAGCCTCTATCAATTTTCATGATTTTTAGTAACTTCGGAACAATGATTGAGTTCGAGTATTTAGAGCGAACAACCGCAAACTTACCAATCAAGTCTTTGTTAAGTATTTTTTGAATTACTGGATTCTTATGCATTACTTAGTTCCTGAATAGATTTGCGAAAGGCTGCTACCACTTGACGGATTTCCGATTCAGTAGCCCAAATACCATTACTAAAGCGTTTTCTATCAATTGGGATGTCTTCCCAAGTAGTCTGGCAATAACCCTTTTCCCAATCAGGACGAAGATAAAAATATGGGATTTTTCCCATTGGCTCTTTAGCTAATGGGGCGGGAACTTCCATACCATTAATTAAAAAATTATTTGGTTTAATTCTAAAAAATACTTTTCGCCCTTCTGAATCATGATCCGTCCAGAAAGCTTTAGTAGAGGCTTCTTCTAATTCAGGATTAAAGCTCTGCCATGATGATTCCCATGGCTCAAGCGTCATTTGAATCTCTTCACCATTTAATGCAGCAGCTAAAGCGGCCTTACCATCAATTAATCCTTCTAAGCCTTCAACTTTGATTGTTTTAAACTCAGAAGATGAATCAGATGTTTGATCTTTCTTTAATTTTCTTACGCCTGTGGTTTTATCGTTTATTGTTTTGCATTCAACCCATTTTTGAGGATTTTCAGCGAATGAGTAAAAAATACCTTCACTAGATTTAAATAAAGGGTAATCCGGTATGTCACTTGCAACCAAAATTGAATAGTTTGCGTCATTAATATCATTACGGTGCAAGACAACGAGATCTTTAAGAGTTGAAATAGTAAGTTCTTTAGCCGCTCTACTATCTACATAAGTTACATGAGCGCTTTGATCATTCTCATCGTGAAGCAAGCACCCATCATCGTCAGCATAAATAAAACCTATTTGATAATCAGAAGAATATCCTTCCGTAATTGCATCTTGGTTTGTATAAACTTGTTGTTTACAGTCACTAGTCCATCCGTAACCTAGTGCAAAAAATAACTCCTGAGCCTCTTTGCTCTCAGCTTCATCTTTAATTTTAATTTTATAGTTATCCATGAGCTGGCTCCTTTAGTTGAACAACAAAATCAACAGTAGGGGCAGGGATAAATACAGACGGTGGTAATTCAACTGCAAGTCCAGCCCGTTTAATTAATTCCCAAACGAGTTTTCCTTCCTCAGTTATACGCATACAACCGTAATTTTTGTCGTGTGCTTCTTCTTGCGGTACTTGCTCAATAAGGCCTTTCTCTACAAGGACCTGAGAGCTTCGAGAAGGGGTATAAATAAATTGCTCATGGCAAGCGTAAAATTTCAATGCATCAATTTGGCGGCGACTTAAATTTAAGTTAAATGCGCCGCTAGTGACGTAATCTACAAAAGCATTGTTTACTGTATTCATTGTGATTTCCAAATTGTTTATTAATCTCTGTCTATGCAGCGGTAGCCGTTGAAATTGAATGTCACCCAGCGCTTACAATCGCCTAGCGGGTAATAGACATATTCAGGACCACTGAAAATAGATTTAGATTTACGTGCCTGTTTTGCCTTCTCAGTTACATAGCTTTTTTTGCTTGATGGTTGAGAGACGTTTATTTTTGAGCCGGTAAAAGTGCGTTTAGTTGAAGCTTTAACTCCTGCCGTAGAGCTCTTTGCTTCCGCTTCTTTTGTGCAGCTTGTAATGATCAGTACACAGAAAATTAAAATTACTAATTTCATTTACTAATCCTAGTTAATTATTAAAATTCCCAGTTCGACGGATGGCTGGGAACCCATCATGGAAACGGTCGTCTAACGATTTCACTTCCTAGTTACTCATTCACGCTAAAACCTGCATGTTTCAACGGTTGATAAGAGTCCTATCTTTTCACTATTTCTACATCGTCTAAGTAGGTACAGGCTGATCCACCATGCTTACAGCCAAGCAAACATCCTTGTTAGTGCACGTAAGAACCTTTAAACAGTGCCTTCCAAAATTGTGACAGCCGTATTCACACCAGGAAGTACAGTTTTTACTTCTTGATCATTTACGAATTCAGTGATTTCTTTGCCATTACGGATGTAATCAATGGTATCTTCCATTGATTTTTCAATAGCTTTTTCTAGCTGATCTAAGTCATACCAGAAGACAATAGCGCCGTTGCTAATGCGATAACGGAAACGGGCAGGAAGTAAATAAGCATTGCCGCCACGGTGGACCTGAACACCAAATTTAATAGTTTCAGGAATTGTTAATTTACCCTCACGGCCTGCCGTAGCTTCAATAGATTCGTTATATGTAAGTGTTACTTCACCGTTGTTTGTGCGAACACCTGATTTAAAGTCAACTTTTGTGTTAGCTGATAATGTTTGAACAATTTCATAGAGTTCAGCTGCAACAGGCTCCGCAATGTGAGGCATGATGTCTTCAAGGAATAATGCAAACTCTGTTTGAGAGAATTTTTTACCTGAGCACTCTTCAATTTTTTTAAATTCAGTTGTTTTATCAACATTGAAATTAGCAATGTGTCCACAATGGCGTTGATTAGCATTAGTGTTATATACGCTAACAGGCGCGGCTTCATGATAATCAAGTACAGCCTTAACACGACCATTTAAGACATCAACAAAAATGACAGAGTTTGGGTCACTAAAGCGATTTACATAACCAATAAAGTCTTTTGCAGTATGCAAAGAAACGTTTTGTTTAAGATTAATTGGACGTTCAAGGAGTTCTGGAAACGTATTGACCTTACTGCCTTCAGGAACCACAACAAAAGGGAGTGAGCCAGTTGTTTTTTGAACTGATGCTAAACTTGCTTGACCAAGTTTGTAAGCTGTTTCAATATTATTGTTAAGTTCGGTCATGAGACACCTGTATTAGTTAAGAGTTTTGAAAGTTTGTTTTTGATCAGTTGGAATAGATTTCAAATCAACTGGACCAGATTCAGAAACTTGTTCAAGTTTCAGTTTTTGTTGACGAGGGTCTTCGCGTACTAATTGCTGATCGCCGTCAGTGAAAAGAACAGTAGGTTCTTTATCAAACTTAGGTAATGTGGATTTCACATCATCCATAATCTTGTAAGTGCCACGACCATTAGGCTTAATCGTCAAGCTAACAGTTACTTTTGAAACTTTACCTGTATCGTTTGACGCTTGGAGAGCTTCAGAAAGAAGGTCATCAAGCTGGGCTAAAGTGTCGCCGTGTTGCAAATTACCAAGTGTCTGGCAAAAGGAAGTCTTTTTAGCTGTCATGTTATTTACTCCAATAACTGCTATTTCAATATTTTGTGATGTTGAAGCTTCTTGCGTAACGTCCCACGGTTGATACCGAGCACTTCAGCAGCTTCTGTTTGATTACCGCGTGTTTGAATTAACACTGCATTGAGCAATGGCTTTTCAAATTTATCGAGAGCAACTTGATAGGCATTGCCACGGTTTTTGCTAAAAAACTCTACAGGCAAGCTTGAAACTTCATTTTCTTGTGGTGGGGCAATTGTCATGTTTAAGTACTCATAGCTAATTTTGCAGCTACAGCACCGCACAAGAACCAGAAAGACAAACCCGCAAAAGCAAAACCAGCCATTTTTGCAATAACTACAGCATCTGCTTTAATACGAGCCCAGCGTGATACCTTTTGCTCTTCCGCCGTAGGAGGGCGATGGAGAATTGGAGTAGTTTGACTCTGAATAGTTTTTTGTTTCATAATCACCTCGTTAGTTAAAAAGCCCTGCTTGTGTTTAGTCGCCTTGCAGGGCTTTTTTCTGTCTACGAGATAAATATAGTTTTATCTATTATTAGTGTCAATAGGTATAGCTATAAATTTATAGGTGAATATTTGTAATAAGATAGATATATCTATAAATAAAAAACCCACCTGATAGGTGGGCAAATGTATAAAATTGTTTCAATAGGGCTTTTTATTATCCTGCACGCCAGAATTGACGACCCATTACTTTAAAGTTTTTACCATTCTCTTCAGTTACCCTTCTGTCTCTAAATTTTTCATTGAGACTATGAAGAATCAACGAGCCATCAGCCTCTTTAAATATCTGCTTTAACATTCCTTCACCAGCAAAATAAACAGCATAAATTTCACCATCGATTACTTCAGTTTGAGATATATCAATTCCAACTAAATCGCCGTCCTTAATATAATCCATCATGCTATCGCCCTTAGCTTTAATGATACGCATACAATCTTCAGTAACTCGTTTTTCCTTAAAGAATGAAGGAGGAAAGGGAATCATGCCGTTTATAGCATCAAAATGAAATTCAATGGACTCACCTGGTCCACAAGAGAAATTAGCTTCCACAACTTCTATCCAAATGTACTCATTAGTTCCTTTATGAGCCACTACTGGCTTCACAAAATCATTTTCAGTAAAACCATCTTCCGTTTTACCAGTTGTTAACCAATAGGCATCTACACCCAAGTATTTAGCAATAAGAGGGAGAAATGCGGACTTCAAACTCTTGCCACTTTCCAAGGCTTGATATGTTGGTTGTTTAATACCAACTGCTTCAGCTACTTCATACTGACTTTTTCCAGCTTTAGCGCGAGCTTCTTTTAGTCGAGTTGCCAAATCAGACATAACAAAAACCTTAATTTGTTTGGAGTTGAATTTTATAGTTGCAACTATCAATAATCAAAAAGGTATACCTATTGACTTTAGATAGGTATAACTATAAATTAACTATCAAATAGGAGTTTGATAGTCATGAGCCAAGATCTCGTCACAATCTACATGAAGCTAGTCAAATTCTTTGGTGGTCAAACAAAAACAGCAAACGCCCTTCTTGTTACACAACCATCCGTTAATGCTTGGATCAATGGCAAAAGTCAAATGTCTGAAAAAATTGCATTACGTGCCGAGCGTGTAACTAAAGGTCGCTTTAAAGCTCACAAGCTTTGTCCATCACTTAAAGAATTTGAAAAACAGCTTGTGAGCTAATTCTCACAAATTAACAAATGTGCGTAAACGTGAAAATTATCAAGGATTCACATATGAGTGAAATTAATTTAAGTCGAGAAGCTCAAGCAGCTCTCTATAAAACGGTTCACCAGTCACCTGGTATTACACCAACAGAAATTGCTGACATGTTAGGTGATTCACACAAATCGGTTTTGAACTATGCAAATCCGAACATGGAAAACCACTTGCCTAGCTTAAAAAAAGTTGAGGCCATGATTAATTACACGCAAAACCCTGCACTTATCAAGGTATGGGCGCATCAATTGGGCTTTGTATTAGTACCAGTGGGTTGTGACGGTGCAAAACATCATGAAATGTCAATTCTAGAGGCATTGCTTCAAAACAATGTAGCTAATGGTTTGGCTAATCAAAAAATTGCGGAAGTTTTAGAAGACAACATTGTGACTCTGCAAGAGTACGAAGAGGCTCATTCTATTTTTCAAAAAATTATTGAGTGCGTAACAGCGGCAGATAAGGGACTTCAGAAGCTGGCAAAGAGTCGTATTCCCGTTGACCTAGAAAAGCAAAAAGCCTGATCGGCAAATCAGACTTTTTAGTAATTCATTAAATTTGGAAATCACAATGAATACAAAAACTAATCTATCACAACATCCTTGTGAAAACAAATGTTCAAAGTTTAACGGCGAACAGTGCAGCACATGTTTAATTCAAGAAGTTGAAAAACGTGAGTTTGATTTAGGTTTAGCACCTGATGCTGAATATGTGAAATGCCAAATCGCTAAAGGTGATTTTGTAGTTTTTACTAATGACTTTAGAAATGATGATGTTCATCAAATCGATGCCTTTCAACCAGCGGAATATTATTGGTTGACTATGGGTGAAATTGTTCACAAAGACAATATTCGTTTAGCTACACCTATTGAGATTGAAACTAAACAACGCACTCCGGTTGATGTTTTGAAGCACTTCAAACGTGCTCAAAAAGCTCAAGGGGAGGTTTCTTAAATGAAAAAATTTATTTTTAAACTTGGTAAATATCAAGATGATTGGGCAGTTGTTTATCTTGACCCAAACAATACTTACAGCAAATGCGGTGGTCGTATAACTGTAATTTTTGGCGATTATGTAGGTACTCATTTTTTTAGTCATTGTGGAACTGAAACTTTTGAACAGTTTATCGCTAAAACAAGCTCTCATTATTTAATTGGCAAACTGTTTAATCAACATAACGAAATTCAAGATTCTGTTTTCATTGAAGATGGAGACGAAATTCTTGAACTTATTTTTCGTGAAAAAAGAGATGAAATTAAGCTAGCACGAGAATATGGTGATGAATCTTTATCGAAAGAAGCTTTAAGAAGTCTTTACAACGCATTGTATGAGGAACAATTTCATACAACTGATGAGCTTTATCGTCATCTTGATTCAGATGAACAAGCAACTATGGAATGTTTGTTTGGTGAAGAATGGGTATATGGCGAAGCACTTAAAAAAGACAATCCTAAATATCTTTATGTTGAATCTATGGTGAGTTCAATCATTGCCGAGTTTAAGAAATTAAGCGAGGTGGTGTCATGAATTTAGCACTTTTCCCAAATGAATTGATCATTGATAACTTTGCAGGTGGTGGCGGTACGAGCACAGGCCTTGAAGCAGCTTTTGGTAGAGCTGTAGATATCGCAATTAATCATGACCCGAAAGCCTTAGCAATGCATCGTGCGAACCATCCAGATACTAAGCATTATTGTGAGTCTGTTTGGGATGTGGACCCAATTGAAGCAACTCAAAATCAACCTGTAGGCCTTGTTTGGCTTTCACCTGATTGCAAACATTTCAGTAAAGCAAAAGGTGGCAAGCCTGTAGAAAAAAAAATACGTGGTTTGGCTTGGATTGCTTTGCGTTGGGCTGATTTAACCCGTCCGCGCGTGATCATGCTTGAAAATGTAGAAGAGTTTAAAACTTGGGGCCGTCTTGGTGAAGATGGTAAACCTTGTCCAAAGCATAAAGGGGAAACATTCAGAAGTTTTGTTAAAGCTTTACGGTATCAAGGTTATGACGTTGAATGGCGCGAACTAAAAGCATGTGATTATGGCTCTCCAACTACTAGAAAACGTTTTTTTCTTATTGCACGCCGTGATGGTTTACCTATTGTTTGGCCTAAACAAACACATGGCGACCCTGAATCTAATGCTGTTTTAAGTGGAAAATTAAAACCATGGCGCACCGCAGCGGAATGTATTGATTGGTCTTTGCCTTGCCCAAGTATTTTTACAAGACAAAAATCACTTGCTGATGCCACATTACGCCGTATTGCAACAGGCACAATGCGTTATGTAATAAATAACCCACGTCCATTTATTGTTAAGTCAAATCATGGTGGCGATTCATTTCGTGGTCAAAAAATTGAATCGCCATTACAAGCTATGACTAGTAAAAATGGTTATGCGGTTGTAATGCCATTCTTAGCCGGCGCAGGCGGTCCAAAATATTCAGCAAAACCAACTTCAATTAAAAAACCTATTGGCACCTTGGTAGCGTCTGGAAATTACAAAGGGATTGTTGCACCTGTTTTAACAGAATGTGCAAATGCTTCAACTCCTAGATGTATGCCTGCAAATGAACCATTAAGAACAATTTGCGCCGGTGTGAAAGGCGGGCATCATGCGCTTGTTTCTGCATTTCTTGCGAAAAATTACACAGGGGTAATTGGTAGTGATGCGGATAAACCTATTCACACCATTACATCTAAAGATCATCACAGCATTGTGGCTAGTCACCTGGTCAAGCTACGCAATAATAATATCGGTCATCGAGTTGATGAGCCTATTCATACCATTACTTCAAGCGGTGCCCACTTTGCCGAAGTGCGCGCATTTCTAACAGCTTTCTATGGAAATGAACGTGATGGAAACAGTATCGATGATCCGCTGCGCACAATTCCAACTAGAGACCGATTCGGTCTAGTTACTGTTGAAGGTCAGACATATGAAATCGCTGATATCGGTTTTCGCATGCTTCAACCACATGAACTTTTTAAAGCTCAAGGTTTTCCAGATAACTACATTTTCAGTTATGGAATTGATGAGCACGGGAACACCGTAAAACTGACTAAAACAGAACAAACCCGAATGGTTGGTAACTCTGTATGTCCTCAACTTTCTGAAGCACTTGTAAGAGCTAACTTCTCTCATGAGAAAAAATATCAGGGGGCAGCATGAATACTTTAAAGGCCCTACAAAGCCCCTTCAAAGGAGATAACCGTGCGTGATTATGGGAAAGTCTCTCCACACTTTTGGACTGGTTCAACTGGCAAGAAATTGCGCCAGTGTCCCGACTCAATTGTTGTGGCTATGTACTTGATGACATGTCCTCATGCAAACATGCTCGGCCTTTATTACATGCCTCTTTTATATGTAGCTCATGAGACTGGTTTGGGCTTAGAAGGGGCTAAAAAGGGGCTTCAATGGGCATGTGAAGCAGGCTTTTGTAGTTATGACGAAGTGTCGGAAATGGTATGGGTTCATGAAATGGCACGCTTTCAAGTTGCTGAGTCATTGAAGTCTACTGACAACCGTTGTAAAGGCATCCAAAAGGATTATGACTCATTACCTTCAAACCCTTATTTAGCAAGCTTTTACGAGAAATATGCAGAAGCTTTTTGCATGACAAATAAACGTGAAGGAAAGGCAGTTTTTACCCAAGAAAACCAAGCCCCTGTAAAGCCCCTTGCAAGCCAAGAACAGGAACAGGAGCAGGAACAAGAGAAATCTCTCTCTCAAGCGCCAGCACAAAATTTTGAAGAGCCAGATGATTCTTGGAAACCAAACACTCAACACCTGAAAACAATTTTGCAAAAAACAAAATATTCACAGCGTGTTGAAGAAATCTTGTCGATGGATGATTACGAATTTCATTTGAGCAACTTCAACGCTCATCACGAAAATTCACGTTTTCTTACAGACAACCAAAAACATAGCAAGTTTGCTCAGTGGCTTTTTGAAAAGTTCGAAAAATTAGAAACTCAAAAAGCCAAGCAAGCTAAATCAACAAATCAAACTCAAGCACAAGCTGGCAGCGTTAATCAAGCATTTGATCAACAACAGCCTACTTACGATGAAAACGTAAAGCCTGTGAAGTTGGGAGGTAATTTCGTATGAATGCAATGACCAAATTCAATCAGCAATTCCCGCAGGGCACAAGTATTTGCCATGTTCACACACAACAAAAGATTATTTTCGGTGGTCGTGAAATCTGTCCAGCTTGCGCCGTGGAATTTACTGAAAAAAGTAACTCTGAATACAACAAAGATGTGCAGCGCCGAGCATACAAAGCCCATATGTCTACTGGCATGTTACCAGAGCGTCACCAAGATTCTGGTTTTGGTAACTACGTTTGTGATTTACCTGGTCAAACCATTGCGTTTAACAAGTGCGTTGAATATGCAGACCGAATTATGAAAAACAAAGTCACTAATCTTGTGATGGTTGGTAAAACGGGAACAGGTAAAACACATTTGGCATGTGCAACGGCGCGTACGCTCCTTAAAAACGGGAAAAAAGCCCGCTATATCACCAGCGAAGAAATTGCACAAAGAATTATGCAAGCTTGGGATAAAGACACAAAAGACGTTTCTGAAAAATCTGTAATTTACGAGTTCGCTCAATATGACCTTCTCATTGTTGATGAGTATGGCTTACATGATCGTGATAAGAGAAAAGAGCTCGTACACAAAGTTTTATATGCCCGCTATGACGCAGGCAAGCCAACAATGTTGATTTCTAACATGTCATTGCATGACACAACTGATCGTTTTGGCAAAGTAATTCACGGTTTAATTTCTGATTTGGGTGACCGTTTGTGGTCCCGTTTTCAACACGGCGGCTTAACTCAAGTGGAATGTGTTTGGGCAGATGCTCGTACAGGTGGTCAAGCATGAATATAAAACTAGAATTTGCTAAACGCGATTATTCAATGAGTTATTCAAGTGTTGCTCTTAAATCACAGCAACGTGAAAACCTTGAAAATGAGGTGGCTGAATGGATTGCTCAGGGGAATGAAATAAAACCTTTTGAAAAAGAGGAAAAAGCCAAGATCAAAATCAAACATGGTACTGATGGCACTTATAAAAAAATGGGTTGTCGTTGTAAGACATGTGTTGCTTGGGCACGTTCAGCAGGCATTCTTATTACTGAACCACAGAAAGGAAAAGTAAAAGTTGAAGATAAGCAGACCCGTTTTGCTAAGCATCAACAAACTGTTTTGCAAGTTTTCGTAGAAGAACACGGTGAGTCATGGGATTACTTAGCCGCACGTTCTGGCTACACCATTACCGCATATCACTTACGCCGTATTTATGAAGGGCAATCAGAAGCCACTTTATTGGATTGGAATGTGCTTAAAACCACTCTACATATTTTAGGTGTGGCCGCATGAACCGCCGTATCAAACAACGCCAAAGACAAAGCCGGAGTATTACCGCAATGAAAAGTAGAAAAAATAATTTAGAAGTTGGTCAGCGTGTTTATGTGGACTTTCTATCTTCAAACCAAGTTGAAACAGATGGGACACGTATTAGTGGGTTTGGTGTTTTAGATCGTGTAGAAACTGATGGGTTTGTTTGTGGTCGCTTAGACAATGGTCAGCCATTTGGTTGTCAATCTGAATATGTGCAGCTGCAAACAAAAGTTATTGGAATTGATTTAGGTGAGGACCAACCAGAGGTCGAATTTAAAACTGGTGATTTTGTTGTTCTTGTTGATGAAGGAACTAAAGATTGGTTGCTTCAAGTTATCGACTACATGTACACGCCAGACATGTACAGAGTAAAGATTTTGGCAACGGGGCAGTGTGGACCACTGTTCAAAAACGGAATGCGACATGCTACTGATGAAGAAATCGCAGCAGGCCACCGCATTGATAAATCAACATTACTTCAGCACTTAGATAAGTGCGTGGAAGTTGTAAAAACATGGCCTAAATGGAAAATTGAAAGTGTTCGCAATGTATTTGGTATTCCAGATACGACTGACGACTACAAAGCGATAGAGATGGAAAAGTCTAAAGCTGAATATCTTGAGTTTTATAGAGAAGAACTTGGTAATGGTAAGCATTGTACAAAATCGTTTGGTTTAGCTGTTTGGCAACACCAGCAAGCGAAAGTGGTTGAGAAAAACAAACTACTCATTGATCAAGGGCAACGCTTCAACGACCAGTCTCAATATGTGAAAGATTTAGAGCACAAAAACTATGAACTACAAAAACGTTTAGATGGATCCCTTCAAGAAATAGCCGGCGCAACTCGATGGATTCAAGAAGATGCGATTGATGATACTGAATTTTTAAAAGGAGGCGTTCTAGCTGCTTTTAGAAGAATAGAGCAAACACTCAAGGTAGGTCATTCAATATTTTTTGAAGCTGGCGATAAAGTAGTTTTTGACAATCGTATTGTGTCGGATGACATCTTAACAATTGATGAAATTCTTGAAGACGGTGTTAAGTTTCGTGGAAATTTTTTCCATGCACGATATTTAAACCAAATGCGACATGCAACTTCAGAAGAAATAGCACTTGGTCGCCGAATTATTACCCTGAGTAGTGAGGACTGAATTAATGGATAAACATCAGCAAGTTCATTCAGTAATTCTTATATGTAACGCAATTCTATTCGCAGAATTTAAAACCATGAGTTCGGGAGTATTTTTTCTGATCTCCGGTGTTTGGTTAATAGTATCAGTTTTGAGGGCTAAATAAATGAGTGCATTCGATAAACAAGAGGGTGGCGACCACTACAAAAAATTAGCAATTGGTCCAACGGAATATTCTTTGGCGAATGGTTTAGATGCTGGTCAGTCCGAAATTATTAAATATGTGACCCGTTTTAAAGATAAAAATGGTCTACAAGATTTGAAGAAAGCCCGTCACACAATTGATTTGTTAATTGACCACTACTATCCAGAAGAATCTAGTGAAGTGCCGTTAGCAATTTTAGAAGCAACTCAAAATCAACCTGAACCAATCAAAGCTTTTAGCCAAGGTGGTTTTGTTAATAACGATACATGTGCACGAATGCCAACTTCTCACATTAGACGTAATCGGTGATTAGTATGAATAAACCAAAATGGGGAAGTTACCGTTTACCTGTATTAAAAAATGCGGACGGGAAAAAACGAGTTATTAAGGATCCAGCACCAAAACTGCCTGCATATTTAATTAAGGGTAAAACCTACGAATGTGCCGGCGGAGAATTGCTTAATTGCAGTATCAACATCATCCCGCCGTCAATTAATAACTATTGGTTAGATTCAGGCAAAGCCCAAAAGCGATTAAGCAAGCGTGCATATCATTTTATTGAAGTTATGAAGCGTTTTGTCCAGCCGATCCAATTTATGGGTGATGTACGTGTGGTTGTTGATTACTACTTACCAGACAACAAAATTCGTGACATAGACAATATTTTAAAACCTTGCCTTGATGCTCTCACTAAGTGTGGGCTCATTGGTGATGATTCCCAAGTTAAAAGCTTAACAGTAAATGCTTGCCCTCAAGTTAAGGGTGGGCAGCTTGATATTTGTGTTAGTAAATTAAACGGTTAATAAAGGTGGACGTATGAGCAAATTGACAAATCTTGAATGGCTAGGTCAGCACATGCGTGCCAAGACACCAAATTATGAACAAGTTTGTTCAGGTAGTACAGATGATGTGGCAGCATGGGAAGTGCGTTGTGCTGCATTTGAGAATATTGATACTCCATTAGCTAAGGCCCTTGCGACTGTTTACGTTTGGGGTTACAAGGCGCAGACTGAATATGCATTTGTGCAAGAGCACCTAGCCAAAATTATGGAGCGCGCAGCGGAAGAAAAAGAACAACACCCAAATAATGTTTCCTTGGAAGATTTGGCTAAATTGGTTGCTCTACTTGTTCTTGATTTTGAGATTGATCCAAATCTTAATGAAGTTTTTACGAGTAAAGGCCGGTTGTACTATGCCGGCATTGCTGCACATCTCACATATGATGCTTATCGAAAAACATGGAAGGATTATGAAAAGCTTATGGAAGTGGCTTTAGTAAATGCTCGATGGGAAATAGAAAAGGGTGTAAGTGAATATAGAAGTCGCTTGAAAGAAATTGCTTAAATATTAATAAAAATATTTTTAGAAAACTGCCTGCTTGAGTGGGCTTTTTTTATTTTATATCTTATGATTGTGATTGTTTTTTAAACTTTATAATAAGGTATATAAATGGGGTTCGGTAGCTTAATGCGTGACACAATTAACGTCTATGATTTAGATGGTAATCTAGTTGCGGAAAAGGAAAAAGCAAGTGTTCAACAAGGTAAAAAAATTATTACCTTTCGTGCCACCTATCCAGTTCAGATTGGATTTATAGTTGAAAGGATTATTCCAAATGGACTTGTTGAGCAATATAAAGTAATTGAGCCAAACTACTGTCAAGGTCTAACAGCTATTGCACCACATTATCAAATGGATGTTGTAAATGTGAACGCAGTTCCAGACCCTAGGACAACGAGCACTGTTAATACAATTTCAGTTTCTGGTAATGGTCGGGTTTATCAAAATAGTACTGATAATTCAGTGAATACGATTAACTACACCACAAATGACTATAGACAGGTTTTGAATCAAATTAAAAGTGATTTAAGAGACTTGAACCTTGACGAAACAGATTTGCATTTATCTAATTCTGTTTTAAATAAAATTGAAGCTGAAGTGGAAAGCGGAAATCCTAGTAAAAGTAGGGTTAGTACCTTCATTGAATTATTGCCAGCTGGTGTTACTGTTTTAGAGTCAGTGACCAAACTGATTGAAATGTGTTCGCCGTAATCTTTGAAAATTTCCTATTCCATTATTTTGGGAATTACCGTAAAGTATTTATAGAATGGTCGAATTGTAGTTAATACACAGGACCTTGTTTAAAAGCTCATCATAGGATGGGCTTTTTGCGTTTCTATGGAGTGATAAAGATGGCTTGGCTTTCAAATCAACATGCACCAACTAAACACAACCAATTATGTATATTGGCAATTAAAGTTGATGATGAATCTATAGATTATCTACCAGCTGTTTGGGATATGTGCGACAGTGAAGATAAACACTTTACTTTAACGGTGGATCGTCCCGATCTTGGTGATGTTATCAAGTTAAATCAAGTTGACGCTTATATGATTTACCATCCATTAACAGCCGAAGATACAAAGTTATTTTAAATGCTTTAGCTACGTTTCCTTTGTATGCCTTATAGGAGGTTCACATGCTCCGAATTATTAAACAAATATGTTGTAGGCATCATTGGGAATATGATTTTGATTACAACGGTGACCGAATAAAAGAATGTCGTAAGTGTGAGAAGGTTAAAACATTGTAGTTATTCCTGTTTGTTTGATCTGATATATTAAACACATAAGATCAGATGAGTTTAAGATCATGTTAGTTCCTATCGTTTCAGCAATTGGATTAGAAAAAGCTGAAGAAATTGTTCAATTGAATAAAGAGACAGGCAAAGCTTATTTTCGATTTATCAATGGTAAATACTGCATTCATAGTCAAGAAGACCTTGATCGCTATCAAGGCTTAGCCAATGTTTGTTATAAAGCCTCTGATCTTGAAGAAGCTATAAAGCAATATAAAATAGATAACGATTTTTAAAGTTGCCGATGTTTTACGGCGCATGAAGCCTCAACAATTATGTTGGGGCTTCTTCTTTTTTGGGAGTACGTAATGGCTTGTAAGGGCTGTGAAGAACGCCGTGAACAATTAAAGGTGCTTTATGACCAAGCAAAACACCAACTTAGATATGCAATCAATTTGCTTAAAGCTAATCGAACAAAACAATCAGTTAATTCAGCAAACAAACCAGGTGATGGAACTGGCAACAACGGTAATCACTCAGAATAATCAACTGATTCAACTTAACACTGAACAATCAGCACAAATCAATTATCTATTGGATGAACTTGATCTTGATGACAAGAAGTCTGATCGTGATTTGGATGATAAGGATTAAGAAGTGTCACGTCCATGTAGAGAGTTTCGCTGCCCTAATCTAGTGACTAAGCCAAGTCAAAAGGGTTTTTGTGATGAGCACGCAGATAAACGCAGCAATTGGAACCAGCGTGAAGACCGTTCAGGCTCTACAACATCACGTGGCTATGGTCATGCTTGGCGTAAGGTTAGAGCATTAGTACTCAAGCGTGATGATTATCTTTGTGTGATCTGCCAAGCGAATGGAAAGGTAACTGAGGCCACAGATGTTGACCATATCATTCCACGTGAACACGGCGGCACTGATGATCTTAACAACTTACAGTCGCTTTGTTTGCCATGCCATAAAGAGAAAACTGCTAAGCAGGATAGTAAGTCATGAAATGTATAACCATTGAACATTCAGTTGATGCGTATGAAGTTAAAGAATTACTGGAATCGGCTAAAAGTAATTGGTCTAGCCTACCAACATGGTTTAAGACAAAGCATAAAGAAGACAAGATATTAATTGGAACAAACAAGCTTCAAGTAGAAACTGAAGATTACAATGAAGAAGCAAACATCGGTGACATGGTGTACTTAAAGCCTAACGGTCATCTTGCAGTTATGCCTAAAGATAAGTTCTTCACTCTTTATAAAGACGCCGTATGTGCATAAGGATCAGTTCATGAGTTCAAAGCTTATTTATATAAAAGATTTAGATAAAGGGGGTGAGGTTCACTTTGATCCGCAGGGTGTTGAAGCTGCCGTTATAAATTGGAATGGCAAGAAGGATTACAGTCAATATATTTACGATGTTTGTTTATATATGCGTAGTGGCAACATGATTTGCTGCGTAGTGAATGATGATGGGAAAAAGAAAATTCTCGAAAATATTAATTAATGCACCAAAATAGTGCAAAAAATCACCTGTTGGGGAGGGGGGAGGCAAAAAGTTGAGGGCCTCGCCCTAGATGACCGCCCCCCTCCGTAAATTTTTACGAACGCGAAATTAAAAATTTAGTGGGTTGACAAAATGGGCGGAGTTGCATCAATTCCCGGACGTGGTCGCAAATCAAAGCCGGTTGAGACAAAACGAGCAAGTGGAAACCCTGGTAAACGACCACTTAATAATAATGTTCCAGAATTTTCAGAAGTCACAAATATTGATGTACCTGACTACATGATTGATTTGGAATATGCGCCAATCATATGGAAGGAAATAGTTCCTGAACTTCTAAAAAATAAGATTCTACGCATCACAGATATGCATAACGTGGAAGGGTTCTGTCTTGCTTATCAAAACTGGAGAAAAGCCCAAATAGAAGTAGCTACACATGGGATTGTTGTAGCAGGTTCACAAGGTGGTCCTGTAAAGAATCCAGCTTTAACAGCTATGAATGAAGCTGCACGACAAATGGCAATGTTTGGTTCATTACTTGGATTAGACCCCTCATCACGTAATCGCTTAACTGGCGGCGGGAAGAAAAAAAAAGGGAATGACTTTGCGGGAGTGCTAAATATGTGAGGATAAAATGGCTGCAATTTACCCAAATGTTGACGCTGCCAACAGATGGGCTAAGGCAGTTGTATCTGACAAAATACCCGCTTGTAAATGGGTGAAATTAGCCTGCCAACGTCATTTGGATGATCTAAAAAAGAGTAAAAATAAAGATTTTCCATATAAATTTGAACCTAGATTAGCTGAAAAAAAGATTCTTTTTGTCGAATTGTTGCCGCATACAAAAGGGGAATGGGCACTTAAACGACTAAAAATTAAATTAGAAGACTGGCAAAAATTTGGTATTGCCTGCACATTTGGTTGGGTTCGGAAAAAAGATGGTTTTCGCCGCTTTCGTGAAAGTTATTGGGAAGTACCACGGAAGAATGGTAAGTCAGCAATTGCCGCTGGTGTTGCTCTCAACATGTTTTGTAATGATGGTGAATTTGGTTCTGAAGTTTATTCAGGTGCCACAACAGAAAAACAAGCATGGGAAGTTTTTAAACCTGCACGTCTCATGGCTTTACGGTCACCCGATTTAGTAGAAGCAGCTGGAATTTTAGTAAATGCAGCTAGTTTAGAAGTCCCAACGGATGGCTCTATTTTTGAACCTCTAATTGGTGATCCACCGGATGGGCAATCTCCCCATTGTGCCATTGTCGATGAATATCATGAACATCATGATTCAAGACTGTATGACACTATGCAGACGGGCATGGGTGCACGCCGTCAACCGTTAATTTTTACCATTACAACAGCTGGTTTTAATATCGAAGGTCCATGCTACGACTTGCGTATTCGTGTGCAAGAAATGTTGCTTGGCTCAATGCCTGACGATGAGTTATTTGGCTGGATATGGACCATTGATGAGGGCGATGACTGGACTGATCCTAAGGTTTTGCAGAAAGCAAATCCTAATTTTAATGTTTCAGTTTATGGTGATTACCTTGAATCACAACAAAAAAAGGCGATTCAGAACGCTTCAAGGCAAAATACATTTAAAACCAAACACTTAAATGTTTGGGTTTCTGCAAAAACTGCCTTTTTTAATATGGAAAAATGGGCAAAATGTGCAGATAAGACATTGAAATTTTTAGATTTTAAAGCCGTTCCTTGTTTAATGGGGGTGGATTTATCATCAAAAATTGATATTGCTGCAAGGGTTAATTTGTTTTATCGCATTGGTGTTGATGGAAAGATTCATTATTACTGTGTAGCACCACACTTTTATTTACCTGAAGACACAATCTTTAATGGTGAAGAAAAGCAAGTAATTAAGCTTTATCAGAAATGGTTGAATATGGGGCTGCTTGAGGCCCATGACGGTTTTGAAAATGACTTAAACCTTATTGCTAGCGATTTAATTGCAGATGCTAAACATGTTTCATTAACTGAAGTTCCATATGACGAATGGGGCGGTTTCCAGATCGCAAAAACGGTAGATGATGCAGGTTATACCAGTATCAAGATGCCGAAAATCACAAAGACATTTTCACCTGCCATGAAAGAACTTGAAGCTGCCATTTTATCGGGCCGTTTTCATCATGATGGCAATCCTATCCTTACATGGATGATAGGTAATGTCGTTTCTAAAACAGGAAAGAACGATTCTGAATTTCCTGACAAAGAGAAAAAGTTCAAAAAAATTGATGGTGCCGTAGCGCTGTTGATGGCGATTAGTCGTGTCTTGGCATTAACCAGCACACCGGAACAGGATGACCTTTCGAAGCATATCGAAAAACACGGGGTTAGAAGATTGTAATGAGTTTTTTATCAAAAATTGGGGAGTTGATTGGTTTCAAATCAACTCCCCAAATCATTTCTAGTCCTGACGATTTAGCCCGTATTTTTGGTGCGGAATATGTTTCAGGTAATGGGCAACCAGTAACGCCTTTGCGGGCTATGCAGCTTGCAATTGTATTTTCATGTGTTCGGGTACTGTCTGAATCGATGGGCATGTTGCCGTGCCGATTGTATAAGCAAACTGGAAAGTTTAAAGAACCTGCAATCAATCACAAATTATATGACCTACTTTCATTAGCTCCTAATGACTATATGACTTCTCAAGAGTTTTGGGAGTTGTTAATGGTCTGTTTGTGTTTGAGAGGTAATTTCTTTGCATACAAGGTTTATGCATTAGGTGAGCTTGTTGAATTGCTGCCTATTGACCCTTCAACAGTGACGCCAAAGTTAAATGACGATTGGACAGTTGAATATCACGTGACCTTTAAAAAAGGCGGTGTAAAGATTCTGACACAGGATGAAATTTGGCATGTTCGATTATTCACATTAGATGGTCTAAATGGCCTAAATCCTATTGCTTACGCACGTAAATGTATTGGTTTAGGTTTAGATACTGAAGAGCATGGGGCAAAGTTATTTAAGAATGGTGCGGTTACTTCAGGGGTTCTGGAAACACCTGAAAGTCTAACAGATGCAGCATTTGCACGGCTTAAAACAGAATTTGAAGAAAACCATACAGGCTTAACAAATACATATAAGCCAATGATTTTAGAGCAAGGCCTGACATGGAAACCTACAGCTTTAAATCTTGAAGATTCCCAATTTCTCGAAACGAGAGAGTATCAAAAGGCTGAAATTTGCGGCCTATTTCGTGTGCCACCTCATTTAGTGGCAGCTATGGACAAAATGACTTTAAACAATATTGAGCACATGGGCATGTCCTTTGTGAATTACTCACTTGTCCCATACATGACCCGCATTGAATCACGTATCCGTGTTGGCCTTCTTAGTGAAAAAGAGCGCAAGAATCATTACGCAAAGTTCAATGCTGGTGCACTGCTTCGTGGTGACTTGAAAACTCGATATGAATCATATGGGAAAGGCATTCAATGGGGATGGTTAAGCCCAAATGATTGTCGGGAGCTTGAAGACATGAATCCGCGGGAAGGTGGGGATATTTATCTAACACCAATGAATATGACAACTAAACCTGAAGAAGGGGAGAAAGATGGAAGTTAAATATTTAAATGTTCCCCTAAAAATCAAATCTGTTTCTGAAACAGGTGAGTTTGAAGGGTATGCGTCAGTTTTTGGTGTTGAGGATAGTTACAGTGATGTGGTTATGCCAGGTGCATTCCAAAAAACATTAGAAAAGTGGGCTGAACGCCAAGATTTACCATCCGTGTTATGGCAACACAAAATGTCTGAGCCAATTGGGCCATTTACTGAGATGAAAGAAGATGACCATGGATTATTTGTCCGTGGACGTTTGCTTATTGATGACGATCCTTTGGCAAAGCGTGCCCATGCCCATATGAAAGCGGGCAGCGTTAAGGGTATGTCTATTGGCTATATCTTAAAAGATTGGGAATACGATTCAGCCAAGGGGGTATTCCTACTTAAAGAAATTGATTTGTGGGAAGTGTCTATTGTGACAATGCCTGCAAATACTGAAGCGAAGATTACAGAAGTAAAAACTGCACTTCGTAAGGGCGAAATACCATCGCCGTCAAGCGTTGAGAAGGCATTACGCGATGTAATGGGACTTTCTCAAAAACAAGCCAAAGCATTTATGGCTAAAGGCTACAGTGCAATCAGTCAGCGAGATGTTGATTTAGAAATTGATGCGCTTGAATCACTTAAATCCTTAAAATCAATTCTCACAGGTGAATAAACATGGCTATTGAAAAGAAAGACATTGAAGAAGTTGCACAGGAATTAAAGGGTGTTTTTGAAGAGTTCAAAAAGACCAATGATCAAAAGCTTGACGGGATTAAAGCCGAAAAAGCAAAGCTTGATGAAAAAGTTGATGAATTGAATCAAAAATTAGCTCAGTTAGATGAGTTAAAAACTGAGCTGCAAAAAGAGTTAAAAGGTCACAAGCGTCCTGATGTTCCGAATAGTAAAGATACAGCAGAACATAAATCAGCCTTTTTACAATTTGTACGTAAAGGGAATGATGAAGGCTTAGCCGAACTCCAACAAAAAGCTGTACAAGTTGCAGTAGATGCAGATGGTGGTTACGCAGCGCCAGAAGAATTAGATAAAACTCTTCTTGAGCTATTGCGTGATGAAAATCCGATGCGTGAAGAATGTGGCTCTATCATCATTAGTGCATCAGGCTATAAAAAGTTAGTTAATTTAGGCGGTGCAAGTTCTGGTTGGGTTGGTGAAACTGAAGAACGACCTGATACCAACACACCAAAATTAGCAGAAATTATTGCCAGTATGGGGGAGATTTACGCTAAGCCTAAATCAACTCAAACTGCTTTAGATGACATGTTCTTTAATGTTGAAACTTGGCTTGCTGATGAAGTGGGGCGTGAGTTTGCAGAAAAAGAAGGAAATGCATTTTTATTAGGTAATGGTGATAAAAAGCCAAAAGGTATTTTGGCGCATGCATTGGCCACAACAGATGACAAAACCCGCCCATTTGGAACACTACAAAAATTTGTTAGTGGTACAGCAGGGGATTTTGATACAGATGATTTAATTGACCTGATTTATGGTACTCGCAAAGTGTATCGCCGTGGATCAAAATTCATGATGAATTCTCTAACCTTATCTAAGGTTCGAAAATTTAAAGATAATGACGGTAATTATATCTGGCAACCTGGGTTACAGTTAGATCAACCATCAAGTCTTCTTGGTTATGCAATTGCAGAAAATGAAGATATGCCAGATGTGGCAGCAGATGCCAATGCTTTGATGTTTGGTAACTTCAAGCGTGGTTATGCTGTAGTTGATCGTATGGGCACTCGAGTACTACGCGACCCCTACTCAGCAAAACCATACATTGAGTTTTATACAACTAAACGTGTTGGTGGAATGCTCTTAGATAGTAATGCTATTAAAGTTCTCACCTTATCAGCAGCTTAAAAGCCTCTACAAAGCCCCTTTTTAGGGGCTTTATTTTTGGGAGATAACCATGCCACCAATCATTATTGTTGATCGTTTTTTTAAAATTGCCAAAAACAATGGCAACACCATTGTTGAATACGAACCTGGTGAACATGACGTTGAAGAGCGGACCGCTTTAGTTGCTGTAGAACAATTAGGTGTAGCAACCTATAAAGATGTTGACCAAAGCCAAAAAACGCAAAACACTGATGCACAGCAAGATGCACAGCAAGATGCACAGCAAGATGCACAGCAAGATGCACAGCAAGATGCACAGCAAGATGCACAGCAAGATGCACAGCAAGATGCACAGCAAGATGCACAGCAAGATGCACAGCAAGATGCACAGCAAGATCCCGTAAAACCAAGTAAGTCAAAATCTAGTAAAGGTAAATCTAATGGCGATTCTGACACTGGAACAGGTCAAAGCTAGACTTAAAATTGATCATGATGATGAAGATGTTGATTTGCAATTAATGATCGACTCTTCATTAAGTGCTTTTGAAGAAGTAACTAATCGTAAGCTTTATGAAATTGGTCAAGTAATTCCTGACGATGTTTTGAATGGAATTCATGCAACACCAGCCATTATAAATGGTGCAATTAGCTTAATTGGTTATTGGCATGAAAACCCTGAAACGATGGGGAATAGTCAAGACATTCCTAAGTCGACTACATGGGCTTGGAATCGACACCGATTTATTAATGTGGGGTGATTTGTGAAAATAGGCAAATTAAAACACCGCATCACGATTCAAAATAAAGTCCGTTCTGGTCAAGATCAGGTAACGGGCAAAATTCTTTATGATTGGGTTACATACTCAACGATTTGGGCCGAAGTAACTGACTTATCAACTAAAGATCAACTTGCAGCAAAAGCAGCTCAAAGCATGATTCAAGCTAGGGCAAAAATTCGCTATAGCCAAAAATCAAAACTTATCACCTCCGATATGCGAGTAAGTTTTGAGGGGTATTTTTACCGCATTGATGGTAACCCGATGGCTGATCCAGATAGTCGCCGTGAATATTTAACATTGAATTTAGCAACAGGTGATACTGGTTGGAACCCTTGAGGTGACCGAATGACTGAAGCAACCGTAAAAATGACTGGTATGGAAGGGATTGAGCGTAAACTTCAAACCTTGAAAGACCCAAAATTAGTTAGAAAACTGGCGCGAAAGGCTGGGCGTAAGGCAATGAAGTTAGTCGCCGATGCTGCAAAAAACAATGCTTTAGCAATCGATGATTCAGAAACAGCATCAATGATATATAAAAATATTGTCGTCCAAGGTGGTAAAACTCGAAATAAGAATGCAATCAAAATTCGTGTTGGTGTGAAAGGTGGTGGTGAGTTTTGGAGAATAAATAAACATATCCTTCGTAAATCCAAATTTACAGGTAAGACAGTTCTTCTTCCAAATCCACACTATACGTCAGAACCTAATGATACTCGTTATTGGTGGTTAGTAGAGTTGGGGACTAAGAAAACACCAGCTCAAGCATTTATGCGTTTAGCCTTTTTTAATAATTTACAAAAGGTCAGTGATACTTTTTGTTCAGAATTTAACAATGAACTGGGCCGGTATTGAGTAAATCTAAATGAATGTACCTCCAATTTTCCCCTTGTTAGCACAGTCCCCTGATGTCAAGAACTTAATTTCTAATCCAGATGGAACTATTCGCGCATTTCGCTTTGGACTGGTTGATGAAGGCACCGAAATGCCATACATAGTTTGGCGTAACATGACAGGAAGCTCTGACAATAATATTGATGACCGCCCTAATGGAGATCAGGTTGTAATCCAAATTGATGTCTATGGAACTGATGATGAAGTTGTAGACAAATTAGCTAAAGCAGTTCTCTATGCGATTGAATTGGACTGTAATTTGACCTCATACCGTGAAATTGATGAAGATCCAATTACAGCTGAATACCACATTGGTTTTGATGTGATGTGGCTTTTACCCCGATAAGATTCAAAAAATGCAAGCACCCTAAAGGGTGCTTTTTTTATGCCTAAATTTTGGGAGCGCTCTAAAAATGGCAAAGATTAAAGTACAAGGCACAAATGTTTTTGCATTTGATGGCACGGTTATTAAGCGGCTCTATTGCTTGAAAACTCTTGACCTAGGCTCAGATTCTCCTACTCGTATGGAAGATACATGCTTAGAAGAAGAGGAATCAAAGCAATATGCATATGGTTTAAATGATCCAGGTGCAGGATCGTTAGGCTACACATTAGATGACGAAAATGACAGCCATTTAGAGTTAATCGAATTCGGTGATCAGCGGAAAAAATTAACTTTTTATATTGGTGCACAAGGTTCAACTGCCGTACCAACTGTGGAAGCTGGTGCTGTGGTACTGCCTACAACTCGATCATGGTGGTCTTTTGGAGCCAATATTACAAGCGGGCAACCAACTTTTGAACCTGATTCATTTGTTCAATATTCAATCCCAATGCAGCGAACTACAAAAGTTTCGTTTATTCCAAAAACTCCAGTAGTAAATCCATAACATAGGTAACATCATGGCTAAGAAAGAAGTAGCGAAAACAGAGCAAAAAACAAAATTAAACTTTGCTGAAATTTGTTCTGGTGCTTTGGTTAGTACAATTCGTGATGTCACTGTAGAGTTTTTACATGCTGGCAAAAAGGAAAGTACAGATATTCGTATTAAACAGCTGCCATTTATTGTGACTGAGCCTTTATATAAGCGTTTAAATAAAGGTGAAGATGTTGCGGCAGAGTGGATTGCACTAGCTTTGGTTAATGAAAAAGGCGACAACTTTTTAACTAAAGATCAAGTTGATAAACATTTTACTCAAAGTTTAACAAGTAATGTTTTCCAATACGTTATTGGTGCAGATGAGCCCGAAAAGGATGAAGAGGGAAAGTCCGAATAGATGCTATTGATGAACTATTTTTTGAATTAGTTCTTAATGGTATTGGTGGTAAAACAATAGCTGAAGCCAAGTCTAACCTCTCTTTGAAAGAGGTTAGATATTGGGCAGCATATATACAACATCGTGGAAGTCTGAATTATGGACGCCGTTTTGAGCAAGAATTGGCTAAAATCCATCATTCATTATTGGCATTAAAAGGCGTTAAAAATGTTAGTCTTGAATCTTTAATGTCCCATGAATATCCAAATAAAATCTATGATGTTGATGATCAACAAGATGAAAATTCATTGATGATGATGGTGGGTAAGTAAACTATCTAAGGGTGGTTTTTCTTACCTTCCCTTGTTAAAGTCTTCACAAACTAGCAAGGTGAAGACATGAAAAAACTTATATTTTGTACTATTGCTTTAACTTTATGTGGATGTCAATCAGCTTATGTGGAATCTCAAAGTACCGCAAAAGAGAGCATAAGCAAGTTTGATGGGAAAAAAACATTAACTACAAAAATGTTGCCAGCTTGGACAAAAGCCAGTTGGATGAATGGTGGTGTAGGCTTCTCAGGTTTTGCCAGCATTGATAAGCCAGAATATATGGTTGTTGAAGTAACATTCATAAATTCTATTAGTAATATGGAAAAGCTTTTTCTTAATATTGATGGGCAAACGACTGAATATTTTGCAATGAGTAAGCCAACAGATATTACTTTCGGTCAAGCAACACGAATTGGTATAAGCAAACGAGGATTTTTAGTACCCGCGGCTGATATTAAGAAATTCAATAATTCTCAGTCTGTTAAATTCCGTGTAACCACACTGTCAGATGGCTCAAGAGAAGGTGAATTAGTACGGGATGGAAAGTTGTCACAAGGTGCAACTAGCCTTATAAACATAGCCAATAAATTGTAGAAAATAACTTTTAAATGACCCCGCTAAGCGGGGTTTTTTATTGTCTGGAGAAAAGTATGGCGACAAGCTCATTGGGTAGTTTGACATTAGACCTGATTGTTAAATTAGGCTCATATGTTGATGGGTTAACAAAAGCTGAGCGTAAAGCGAAAGACTCTTCAGACAAAATTAAAAAATCTTTCAGTGGTTTTTCTGAGCAATTAAAAGAATCACTAAATGGTTCTCAAGTTGGCTCTGTTATTGATGGCATTACAGGAAAGCTGGGTGTTTTACGTGGGGGTGTTTTAACCGCAACAGCAGCTGTAGCTGGTATGGCTGTAGGTGGAACAGTTGTAGCTATTGCTGGGCTTTCTGCTATGGCTATTCAAACTGCTAAAGCAGATGCTGAAATGGTAATGCTTGCGAATCGGGCAAAAATCAGTACGACAAATTTTCAAGTTTTAACTGTTGCTTCACAGCAATTGGGTGTATCACAAGATCAGTTAGGATCCATTTTTGCAGATGTACAAGAAAAGTTAGGCGAGTTCTCAGCTACGCAGGGCGGTGGTGCAGCAGATTTCTTTGATGCATTACGCAACAACACAAAAATGACAGATGCCCAAATTAAAGAGTTTTCTAAAACTTTGCAGGGCAAAGATGGTATGGAAGCCATTCAGCTACTGAAAGATAAGTTAGATTCTTTGGGTGCATCATCACAAGAACAGCGCTTTGTATTTGAAAGTTTGGCTTCTGACCTAGGCAACTTAATGCCTTTATTTGCAAATGGTGGTGACCTTTTAAATCGTTATGGCACAGCTCTACAAGAAGCTGGTGTAATTAAAAGTAAGGAAGCTATAGAACAGTCACGGTTATTAGCTGCACAAACTCAATCAGTACAAACTAGATTTGATGGACTAAAGAACCAATTATCAATTCAAATGATGCCAGTATTGAATTCAGTTTTAAGTTCATTCTTGCAGGGATCAAATAACGGTAAACAGTTCTCAGGAGTCATTCAAGCAGTTGGTGTAATTGCTAAAGGAGCAGCTCTTGGTATTGTTGCCTTGGCAGCTGGTATTACAAGTATTATCACGCTTATTCAAGGATTTATTGAACAAGCTAAAAACATTGGATCAACAGCGGTTAATGTTTGGAATGCTGATGGTGCTGTGAATAAGGCGAAAGCATTATGGGGTGGCCTACAAAATACATGGACACTTGGCTCTAAAACAGTAACTAGCATTGTTGATAATAGTAAACAAACACTTGCAACGTTTGAAAATATTATTGATAGCTCAGGTACTAAATTAGATAATTTAGGCCAACTGTATTATGACACTACTGAAGCGCAGCAGAAAAACACCAGTAGCCTAAAAGTTAATACAAAAGAAGCTGATGAGAATACCAAAGCTAAAGAAAAAGCAGCAGAAGCAGCAAAAAAACTAGCTAAAGAGCAGGCCGAACTTAACAAAATGGTTGGTGCAAGTGCTTTGTCAGGGCTACGCATAAAAAGTGCAGAAGCTATGGCAGGAGGTAAAGTTCGGGCTTATACAGCTAACTTTGCTCAGATGGTTCAAACTTCTCTTAATGATGGTTTAAGCCGATTCACCGCATTTAATGACAGTTATCACAAAGGCACAACAAGTAAACATGCTACTGGTAATGCTTTCGACTTTACGCTTGAAGATGCAACTAAATCAGCTCAAGCGGTTAGCCAACTTGAAAGCTTAGCTAAACGTTATGGATTCGTTGTTAGAGTTCTTGATGAATATCGCAACCCGTCAAAACGCGCCACAGGTGGCCACATTCATGTTTCTGTACTTGGCTATAAAGGAAGCGCTGAAGCACTTAAAGATGCCTCAGCGGAACTGGAAATAGTTAAGAAGTTTAATGACGATGCAACTAAAATCCGTGAAGAAGCTGCAAAGCAACAACTGTCTGTGCGTAGTAAATATTTTACTGAGCTAGAACGGTTAGAGTCTGATAATGAACAGGCTATTAAGGATATTAAAATTGCATTTGCTGGCAATGATGAGGCAATAAATATCTATCTACGTAAGCAAGAAATTGCTTATAAAAAAGATGTTGAAGAGTTCAGAAAAGCTCAAAAACAGAAATATGATAGTTATGAAACTGATTTGCTTAATAAAATGGCGAATGCTGAGGGTGCTATAGCACTTTCTTCAATTGCTCAGCGTTATGGTAAAGGTAGTTTTGAATATAATGTTGCAAATCTAAACCTTTCTTCACGTTCAGCTAAAACACAAGAATTTGATGACTACACAAATACAGTAAATAAAATAAATACTGATTTTGCAGCACCAGATCAGGAAACCCAGCGTTTTAAATTGCTTGAAGATGCTAAAGCCGCGCACATTGCAAAGATGAAATCTTTGGATGTTGATTACAACGATAATGCAAAATCATTAGTTGAAGAGCAAAAATCTAATCAATTAGGTTTATATGCCAATTTAACTAGTAATGCTGCATCAGCTTGGGGCCAACTCACTGACATTATTGGTAAGCGTCAAGGTGAACAATCTAAGTCATATAAAGCAATGTTTGCTATGCAAAAAGCCATGGCAATCGCTTCTGCAACTATCAACACTTATTTGGCTATATCTCAAGCTTGGGCTGATCCATCTTTACCTTTTTACGCAAAAATTGCAGCTTCTGTAGTTGCAGGTGCGTCTGGTATTGCACAAGTAATTGCTATCTCTCAACAAGAACCTTCAGGCTTCGCTGACGGCGGTTTTACTGGACATGGTAGTAAGTATCAAGTTGGTGGGGTGGTGCACAAAGGAGAGGTGGTTTGGTCTCAAGATGATATCAAGAGATGGGGTGGGGTAAGTATTGTTGAATCAATGCGTAAAGGCTCACCGAATGGTTTTGCTGACGGTGGTGTTGTCACTGGCGATATCCTTGGCGGCATTGATATCGGTTATAAACCTAAAGCTTCTTATAGCAAGGGATTAGAAAATACTTCATCTCAACAACCTCAAATCAATATCTTTAATAATTCTCAAGCTCGTGTAAATGCAAATACAAATGAAGATGGCTCAGTAACTATTGAAGTCGTTGAGGCTCATTTGTTGAATGCATTAAGTAATCCGAATAGTCGAATTAGTAAAGGTATAGCAACTTATACAACAGCGGGGCGAAGACGATAATGACTGTTTTAGACAGAATGATGTATTGTTCAACGCAATCAGGTTACTCCGCTCAATTGGGCGATGATGTCACCATGGTAGATTTACCTGGTGGCGCGCCACGGTTTCGCCGTTCAATAAAAGGTACTTATCACACAGTAAATGTTCAATGGATTCTTGGGCCTAAAGGTTTCGAATACTTAATGGCGTTTTATCGCCGTTGGAAAAGAAATCCAAATAAACCATTTCTTGCAAAATTGTGTGTAGATGCTCCTTTAGTTGAAGACTATAAATGTCATTTTTCTAGTTCCCCAACTATTAATGGTAAACAAGGTAAATTTTTTACTATTACGGCTCAATTAAGAGTGTGTCCCCTAGAAACAAATGATGGTCAAGATGATTTAATTGTTGAGGCTGGAAATCAAGGACATTCACTTTCTGATTTATTTGATCCTTTAGATAAGTTGGTTAATAAAAAATTACCTGATGCATTGGGAGATGTAATTAATGACTGATTACATTGATCCTGCATTTTTTTTAAATAGCGCTGGTGTTGAGCTGATTGAATGTATTGAAATAAATCATCCGTCATTCTCAGCACCTTATCGCTATATGTGTAACAACACTGATCCCATGATTTTAGGTGGTAATACTTACCAGTACACTCCTCTTCAAATTGACAAAAACAATATTAGTAATGATTTAGAACAAGGTATGAGTATTTCATTTGCTGATATTGATGATGATTTTTCAAAAGCAGTTTTCAATATTCCCAAAACTGAATTTTCTCGTATACGTCCTACATTTCGATATTTTGGTTTTAGAGATGATCAGCTTGATGAACCTGCCATTACTTTTCAAACTTTAGAAGTACCAAAAATAAATAAAGACAGTTCTGGAAAAGTGACTTTTGAAGCTCGAGCACCGGGCTTAAATGATGTCGCTACTGGCAAACTTTACACATTTGAGGATTACCCATTGTTAAGAGGTTCTTAATGTCAATTAATAATCTTTTAGATAGAACTTGGAAGCCGAATTACACCTGTTTTGAGTTTCTATGTGAAGCATGGCAACAAGTTACAGGATTTAATTTACAGCAACGATTGGATGAATTTTTAAATGGAAGGGGGGAGTTTGATGGATTAGATAACCCTATTTCTCCCTGCATTGTACTTTTTACAAATGGTTCAAAAAGCTCAACACATGTTGGGCTTTTTTATTTGGGCAGGGTTTTGCATCTCACACCCCTTGGGGCTCAGTTTGTACCAATTGAAACCATTTCTATTCGCTTTAAGGAAACGAGGTTTTATAAGTGAAAAAGGTAATTATTGTTCCAGATCAAATGGATAAATCAACATGGTCAGAGGAATATGTTGATGATGTTTGTGCATATCTCTATCAGCAATTTGATAAGAAATTACCAGAAGGGACAATAATTTATCATAACCACTTTGCAGAGACTCAAAAGCTTCAATTTCGTCAGCATTGCATTATTGAAGATATTGCACGCTTACAGAGTCTTGAAGGGACCTTTTACGTTGTAATTAAACCACAGGGTTTAGACTGGCGTGTTATCGGATTTGTCTTTGGTTGGGTAGAGGGTTACATGTGGAAGATGATGAATCAACCACTACCTGATCAATTTATCTCTTCTAATAACCAATTAACTAACCGTCAAAATACATCTCGTATTAATGGTCGAGTTCCTGATATTTATGGTCAAGTTCGTTCAACACCCGATTTAATCTCAACACCATTTCGATATTACGATGCTGTAACTGGATTGGCCACTGAATATTCAATGATGGCAATTGGACGTGGACATTTTTTAATTGAAGATGCGAAAGAAGGCGATACAGATGTTGGGAATATTACAGGAGCAGCATTATCTGTATATCCACCAGGCGCAGATTTAACTGGCACACCTCAATATCAAATCGGAGAAAGCTTCACCGAATATCCACTTTATATTCGTAAATCTAGTGCTATCAATGGACAAGAATTAGAAAAACCAAATGATGACGCAACTGAAACCGATAAAGTATTTTTCATATATCCAAATATTATTAGAGCTCGTGATTCAAGTGTTGATTTCACACAATGGTTTCAAGCAAATGATAACCTTTCGTTATTCAATGCGAAGGTTGGCACAATTGATATGTCAATCGATGGGAACTTTATTGCTAATAGTAATTTTACAATTCGAATTGAATCTGAAACCTATATTGATGATGTCGGTGGATATCAAGGCTTAACACTGTCAGGTTTTATTGTTGAAGTAACACGAACTGTAATTATTGATGATGTACCAACATTACAAACTACTGAATATGATCTTTCAGGTAATTATAAAGTTTCTAGTGTTACCTATGAGGTCTCCGGTTCTAATTATATTTATATCGTTACTTTATCAAGCCCAAAACTTGTTAACTACAATTGGAACTATTTAGACCAAAATAGTAATACAGTCGCTGCCGCAGCAACCTTCACCGATAATCAACATGAAATTGATTTAGATGGAACTTATACCGTTTCATCTGTGGTGGGCTATAGTCCAGCTGAGGGCAGTGTTCCCGCATCATACTCGTCCATAGCACTAACTTTACCTTCAGCAATTAATCCTGCTTGGAATGAACTACAAACATTAGTTGATCAGTCTACAGAACCTCAAATCGTATCTGTAAGACTTAATGTTGTCTCTTCAAAATGGGTTGGTTGGTACGATATTAAGTTTGCTCAAGCTGAAGGCATGATCTTAAATTTATACTATCCTTTAGGTCTCTATTGGTCATCTCAAAAATCAGGGATGCAATATGAGGCTTCAAGTCGGATAACAGTTGAGTATCAAAAATTAGATGCGATAACTGGAAATCCAGTAGGTGAAGTATTTAAAAATACAACTGTCATTGAAGGGCGATTCTTAACTGATTTTGGTAGAACAATCCGCATTGATTTTAGCAGCAGCTTTACAGGAGCATTTAGATTTAGATTGTGTTCTGATCAGCCTGTTGGAGATATGTATTATCGAAGCACTGCAAAAATTGAAGATGTATATGGGATTGCAACTACTGATAAAACTACTTATCCAGATGTGACAATTGTCCGTTACAAAGCGATAGCAACAAAAGCAGCCACTTCAGTTAAAGAGAAAAAAACAAATCTCCTTGTTACTCGAAAGTTACCTGTTGATGGTACTGGCGAATTGGTTCCCACAAAACAAATTGACCAAATTATTATCAACATGGCTATAGATGACCGTATTGGTCGCCGTACAATTAATGAAGTTGATATACCGCAAATTAAAGCTGAAACACAGATAATCCGTGATTATTTTGGATCAGAAGTTGCCACAGAATTTGGTTATCAATTTAATGATGCAAAATCTTCTTTTGAAGAACAAGCTCAACGTGTCGCTGCGGCGGGGTTTAGTGAAATTTTTCGGATGGGAAATAAGCTACGTTTGAAGTTTGAACAGCCCCAAGAGAATGCAGTTTTATTGTTGAACCACCGAAATAAAATACCCGGAACAGAAAAACGGTCTTTAACTATTGGTAATGAAAAGGGGTATGACGGGGTAATAGTTGAATACACTGATCCTGAAGATGACACAGCTGCTACTTATTCAATACCAGAAGATGGTACTGCAAAAAATCCATTAAAGATCACCGCCTACGGTGTTAGGTCTTTAGCTCAAGCACAAACGCGCGCTTGGAGAGAATGGAATAAATTGCAATATCAGATTTTGGGTGTAGAGGTGGAGGCTACCGATGAAACAGAGCTGTTGTTAAGGAATGATTGCTTATTGATTGCTGATAATACGAATATTGCAACCCAAGACGGCGATGTATTGGCAATTAATGGATTAACAATAACTACTTCTCAGGATGTGATATTTGAAGAAGGTCATCAATATTATGTTTATCTTCAAATGTCAAATGGAACTATAGACATGATCGAAGTAGTTCCTGGGGAATTTACAGACCATATTATTCTACAAAGGCCACCATTAGAACCTTTAGTTGTTGAAGAAGACCGCTATATCAAAACTAAATACATTGTAGTATCAGATATGAACGTTGGTGCCGATATTTTCATGTTGAATGAAAGGGACCCAGCCAGCCGGAGGACAAACAAGTTGACCTGTTCTAACTATGACGACCGATATTACGAAATGGATCATAGTTTCTTTTAAATTTTAAACAAATTTCAAGCACCCAAAAGGGTGCTTTTTTATTGCTTGGAGAAAGGCATGGCTGATTTTGTTACAGCGGACCAGCTTATTAATGCATCAAAAAACTGTGATAGTTTTGATCTTTTTTTTCACGGGTCTGATGCGGAAGATGTAATTACTTATTTGGGTAAAGTATTTCCTACATTATCAAAAATCTTAAAAGTATTTTTTGATACAGGGTTATTTAGACCTTTTCAGACTGAAGCACAGTTACTAGCTTACGTTCCTGCAACAAACCAAAGTGCAGCTTATGCATTTGATACAAAAAAAATTTATTTATGGAATGGCACAACATGGCTGAATGAAGGTTCAAGCCAATTTGACCAAGCTGTTAAAGTATCACTAGATAATTTGCAAGCTTTAGAAATCAGCCGTATCCAAAATAAAAATAAGTTTTCCTATGATCAAGTGTTATTTAATTCTATGCCAACGGGAACAACTGGCACTACAACAGTTGTAACTCGGAATGGAGTCAAGCAGCTTAAAATTGTTAGTTCAATAACAGGAGGGGCAATAATTGCCTATTGGGATTTTCCTGTTTCTATTTTCACTTCTAAATTAGCAGGATCATTATGTATTGAAGGATTGACTGCGGGTAAAAATGGATATGTTGGTATTCAACAATTAGACTCAAACAACTCAATTATTGCTTATAATTACGCCCAAACTAATATGTCTGGTGCTGTAGAGAAGCAATCTTTCAAAGCGTATATTGATAATATTGTTCAATACGCTACAAAAATTCGATTAATTGCATATATGCAGACGGATGCTATCCGTGAAATGTATATTAATAGTCCATTTATTGCAGATGGAACTAGTGCTGAGTTTATTGCACCAGAAGATTTAAGGAATGAGAAATTACTATTTCAACCTTTTATTAGAGTAGCTGGTAAAAATCAGTTCAATAAAGTTTTGGCTAAAGACAAGATGGTCGTCAATTATAAAACTGGCGTACTTGGTGCTTTCGATAATGGAATTTCATTTGGTTTGTGCCCGGTGCAAGTTGGAGGTATATACACATTTTCAATGCCAACTGCACTACGCTTTCAATTTAAACGACTGGTCTATACTTACGATAAAAATGGCATCTACCTTGGAATGGATGTTTCAGCGGGGGTCCCTACAGATAGTGAATTAGTAAACACTTTAGATGCTCCTAAAGCTACTTATTCAGATGGAGATAAAACTGTAACTTTGACGATGCCAGATAACTCACGTGTTGCATCAATTCAAATGATGATCGTGTATGAACCCCATACACCTGCAGATTTTACTTCGTTAATCGATAGAATGCAGTTAGAGCTAGGGAATAAGAAAACTGAGTATGTTGCTTATGACCCGAATGCGTCTGAGGTTCTTTTCCTAAAAAGCTCTGCATTGTTAAATACACCAACTACTGATTTTGCCAGCGTTTTGCAATTAGCAAATACATTTACTGTGATCCTTGATGGTACGGATGCTTATATTCGCGTGCAGTTTAATGCCACATCAGACTTGGTATATCAAGTTAGATATAACTCGGTTGATGCATGGAAGAACAATGTAGTTAATCCTTGGGCAATTAAAACCATCCCTGTATTAACTAAAAAAGAAGACACTGTAACAGCCTTTTCTTATGGTACTTTTATTGCGACTCAAGGGGATGATGCTACACCGATCCATTACAATAATACGTACATAGGAGCAAATCACGGTGCATTTATTGTGCATCAGGTTGTTAAGTCTGGACATGGTAAAACCTATGCGGATGTGGGATCAAAGTGGAGTGACGGTACAAGGAATTACACTTTAATCAGAATTGTTGATGCAAATACACTTTGGTTCGTTTCAGACAATACTGGAACCAGTGCAGTTTGGGTATTTTATGCCTCAGCATTACCTTCAGGTACAACATTTACGCATGTAAGTGGGGCAACAAATACAGCTTCGATTTCTTCTATTACTAGTGACACTATCACTCAACTTCTGAAGGCATTAAATAATCATTCAAAAAAGATTATTGCCAATGGTGTTAAGGAGCTGACAGAGAATGGAATATATGAAGTTGATTACCTAGAAATCGTAGACGCTTACGACATTATGAATGTCCCATCGTTGCTTTCGTACTTACAATCAAAGGTGGGAACAACTACAGAACAGAAGTTTGACGTAAACTCGATTTCCTCGGATGTTCGATTCAATGTTACTTATCGATATGGATCAAATGGAGCTATTAACACTCTAAACTTAATACACTTTAAACAAGCTGTTAAGTTAGATTGGTTAAGTTCATTACAGGCATTACCGCTTAATTATGGCGGAAAAAATCTTCTTTTGTATGTGCCAAAAATTAATCCGGTAGTAGTGGGGGCCAATACTTGGGATCTTAAAAATGTTTCAGATGTTTCCTCCACTTCAAATGTGATTAACCTGTTAAAAGGGAGTTGGATAGATCCAAATGAACCGCCTGATCGTATGGTAAGTATTGTTAAAAATGGTACTTCACGTGAGTTTGGACAAATCCTTGGGCATAGTATTACTCGTGGAATTACACAACCAGATTTGCTTAAGAATTCAAGTGAACTTGGTTTCTTTAATGGCCCAACTAAAAAGATGTATCCCCATATGTTGACGGGTGACACTTTCCAAGGCGGCATTGTTCCAGTTGGAACGGTATTAAACGCCGTTTCTTATCGGATGATTTTTAATAGTTCATTATTGCCTGAAGCAACTTGTTATGGATGGTATGAAGATAACACTGCGGTTTATGTATTTCTTGATATTCATCAGAATGCGTCAATGTTAAAGCTTCCTCTACCTTCAAAATATAACGGTAAAAATGCAGAGCTTGTAAAGCCTGAAGCTAATTTTACGTTACATAATGAGATAGTTAGTGATGGAGGGCTGCTTTGTTCAGTCACGGGTAATTATTCAACTGTAATTATTAAATTAAGCTAGATGTGAATTTAGTCTTGAAATTTAATTCTATTAAAGCACCAACAAGGTGCTTTTTTTATTGAAATTAAGGAGCCTAATATGGCAGAACCAATTAGTACCGCTGGAGCAAGTGCTTTTTTCAAAATATATGGGATGGCTATTGTAGTCATACTAAGTACAGCACTAATTGCGCTTGTAGTAATGATGATCCGAATGCCAAAAAACCCTCAAGAGTGGGCAGTAGGCTTAATCTGCACCGTTGTTTCAAGTATTACAGGTGGATCCTTTTTTATTATGAAATTTGGGTTACATGAATGGGTCAACAATGTGTGGGGAGTTTTGGCGTTGGGCGGATTCTTTTTTGCTTGCGGATTACCTGGTTGGTTCATTGTAAGGGTTACAGCCAACTTCATTAACCAGCGTGAAGGGAAAAACATTGTTGAAGTAGTTAAAGAATTGAAGAAAGAAATTAAGGGCGAATAAAATGAATATCGATCAGTACCTTGAAGACTTAATTAAACGAGAAGGTGGGTATGTTAATAATCCAGCTGATCGTGGTGGCGCAACAAAATATGGTATTACTGAAGCCGTAGCTCGTACAAATGGTTACAAGGGAAATATGAAAGATTTATCTCTTGAGACAGCAAAGGCAATCTATAGAAAACAATATTGGACAGCTCCAAGATTTGACCAAGTAAATTTAATTTGTTCGTCTGTTGCTGAAGAGTTGTTAGACACGGGTGTTAATTGCGGAACTGGCTTTGCAAAACCACTTTTACAACGTGCTTTAAATTTGTTAAATAACCAAGGTAAGGCGGGTTGGTCTGATTTATCTGTAGATGGGGTTTATGGTCCAGCTACATTAAATGCACTTAAAACATACTTAACCAAGCGCGGTAAAGAGGGGGAGAAAGTATTAGTACGAGTGCTTAATATCATGCAAGGCCAACGCTACATTGAAATTTGTGAACGTAATCCAAATCAGGAACAATTTTTCTTTGGTTGGATCGCTAACCGGATTTCATTATGAAGGTTTTAGTTTTGCTGTGCATTCTGATTACAGGATGTTCAGCACATACCATCAATAATAATGTGAGCGTGGGTATTTGTGTTAAAGCCCTTTGAAGGGGGCTTTAATTGAGAAAATATTTTCTCAATTTGGATAAAATAAATTGATTATGAGCAAAATTATTCACAATTAATTTGAAGCAACATCTTTCAAAGATAAATATGATAAATATAAGAACTAAACCTTCATACTATTTTTATGGGGCAAACTCATGCTTCAAATCAGGTTAGATGTTTTGGCAGCTGCGAGACAATTGGCAACTGCATATTTAGATAATTTCAAAGCTGAGTTTTCTATGATTCAAAATCATAGAGACGGCGCAGTTCTTCTTGAAATAAGTGCCAAAACCAATTTAGAAACCACACCTATAGTTCGTATTAGATTTGAAGTAGAAGGTACTTTTATTACAGTTGCGGTGCCTCCTGCATATAATCCGGTAACACAACGCTATGCAGATGATTATGCATTTTTCGTTGAATGGACGAATCGAGTCTTTACGGAGGAAGAGTTTGTAAAAGCAAATAAAGACTTTTGGTTAAGAAGCGGCAAGATAAAAAATAATAAACTATTCTAAGTGAACAACTTTTATACAAGTGAAAATAATTTAAAAGCACATTTAATTCGAAAAAAAGTTTTTTACGGTCTTTGTAGAGTTTGAAATTTATTCTTTTTATTCAATAAAGTAACGGTTTTTACGGTATGAAATAACGGTATAAATTAATTTACCGCAAAAAATACTGCAAACTTTGCGGTAATTCGTGAGACGATTTGATACTTATTGAAACGTTTATAATTCTGTATAGTAGTCGTATCAATGGTTTTGAGACTTATTGAAACCTTATGATACTTGAATATGGTGCGCCCGGCGGGGATCGAACCCACGACCCCAGGTTTCGGAAACCTGTACTCTATCCAACTGAGCTACGAGCGCATGTGTGGGGCACATCATAGGAAAAAAACACTTGCAGGTAAAGCATGAAATACATACCAAGTGAATTTAATGCTTAATTAAACAGCAAGTTGTTCAATATTTTATATACTTTGTTAAAGAAACTGAATTGAATAGTTAATTGTATGTAAAGCTGTTGCAAGTTCTTGAGCGGGAATACGTGACTCTTGCAAACTGGTAATCCATTGCATTTGACATGATTTAAGCTCTTGTATTGTTGTGGTTTTCTCTATTTTTTGAACAAGTGGTTTGGTCATTAGTCCACAATAGCTGCTAAGCGTTTTCATCATTAACTGCCGTATTTCTTCAAAAGAAAGAGGCTGGGATGGTATTACGGGCTGATTATATGGGATGCTAGACTGATCTAAATTATTTTGTTGGGAAAGCAGGATTTCTCCAACGAGTTGATTTGAAAAGTCTTTAGAGCTATTTGTAGATTTTTCACGATTTTCTTCTGCATTATTTATCGCTGATTTTATAAAAGTTATTTCTTCATAGCCTGATGGCTCTGGTGATGAAATAGGAGCGATAAGTTCTAAATCAATAAGTTGTTGAATAATTTCGGGGGGAGCAATGCGTTTTTTAAATTCACCATTTAAGTTTTGAAAATCTTCATGGTCTATTAATAGTAGTAAACGTCGTTGTTTAGCATTTAAAGCAATATTACGTTGTTGAAGCGCAACTCTTCCCAAATTGGTTCTATAAAAACCAGCCATTGTTTTTCCCCAATATAAAAATAAATCAGACTGTTCAATTTTCTGAGTTGAACAGTGCTGTTTTTAATAAAATATAAATGGGGTTAACGATAAAACTTAAAAATGACAATATGATGAATAATTCATAAATATCATTTATTTAAAATATTAAAAAGCATTTTCTAATGCTTTGCGCAGATAGATATCAAGTTCATCTTGACGTAATAGCCATTGAATATAGTCTTTAGGAAGTTCAGCAATTGCTGTGCCTTTATGCTTACCAAAGTTAACAGTCGTAGGAATACGTGCTTCTTCAGAAACTCGGTAAAGCTCTTCAATATTTTGAACATTTAGATGATAAACAATATGCATCAAAATATTAGCAGTCAAAATAATATCGGCATCGGCACGGTGTGCGCCTTTAAGCATTTCACGAGCCTTGCTGCTGCCTTGAGAAATCATGTAGATGAGGGCTGAGATATTATGAGCCTCTGCATCTGCCCAAACTTTACGTGCTAAAGCTAAAGTACAAATCGGTTTAATATTCGATACATCCACACCGCAACGAGCAATCGCAGCAATATCGTAATCAATATTGTGACCGATAATATAAGTTGTACTTTCTGGCAGCTTAAACGTTTTATAGTGGGGTTGATTTTCTAAATCTGACTCTAATATATGGTGAACTGCCATAGCCGCATAAGAAATAGGAGTGCCTACTTGATAGAGTTGATCAAACAATTTGCTTTTATCTAAGGTGAGTTTGCCTTCATTAAGTTCGATCGGGGCATACGCAATTTCAATAGGCAAACCATTTAGTGTATGAGTTTCTGTATCTAAAATAATGGCTTGCATATTTGGCCCTTTTAATATTCACGAGTGATTAAGAATGTTAACAGTTGACTAGTCACTTTAAAACATGAAGTGGTATAGAAAGCAGCTTACAGCGGCAATTTAGTTTAAAAAATTAAAATATCAGGTGAAAAGTTTCATCAAATATCACTTGCGAAAAATAAAGATTAGGCGTAATTATTTTTAAGACATTTAAAATGTTGATTAAAAAACTAAAGCACAACAAAAATGGAATTTAAGGGATATATTAATGAAAATGAAACTATTAATGACGAGCGTTCTCAGCACGAGTTTATTTTTAGTCGCTTGTGGCGGTGGAAGTAGTGATGACGGTGCGCCAAGTACTAATCCATCTGGTATTCCTACCAATAATATTCAAAATCCAGTGGTTAAAGTTGATGCTTACACAAGTACCAACTTAGGATCAGTTGCCGCAGAAAGTAGTGTTTTGACTTATAAAATGTTGGGTCAAAGTGGCCAAGAAGTGCAGGCAACCAGTTTGGTATTCACACCAAATACACCACCACCAGCAGGCGGTTGGCCAATTGTGGTTTGGGCACACGGAACTACGGGTGTTGCAGATGCTTGTGCACCAAGTAAGGCAGCTTTAACAGACAGTACAAAAGATTTAATTAGTAAATTACTTGCAGCAGGTTATGTTGTTGTCGCTCCTGACTATGAGGGTTTAGGTACCCCAGGCATACATCCATTTTTAAATGTTAAAAGTGAAGCTTTCTCAATTACGGATGCTGTAGTTGCAACACGTAACTATTTATTACAACGTAATTTATTAACTTCAAAAAAATGGCTTACAGTCGGACATTCCCAAGGGGGGAATGCTGCGTTAGGTGCTGCACAATATGCCAGTCGTGCACAACTAGATTATAAAGGTACCGTAGCGGTAGCACCTGCTTCTAATTTAGGAAATATTTTAGTGGCTGGAGAGGCACAAGTTGCGAATGCACCGATAGACATTAAAATTGCAACCTATGCACAGCTTGATACATATACAGCTTTGGTTACAGCTGGTATTCGCAATACACAGCCGAGCTTTGATTATGGACAAGTATTTACCTCACAAATTTCAAGTATTGCCGCACAAGCAGAAAACCTTTGTTCTGGACCATTGTATGGAGCCTTTTATGAAGGTATGAGTAATTATGCTAAAGACCATAATGGCACACTAGATGGCTTTACACGTACACAACCTAATTTTATGGCAGTGCCTTTAGTTAAAGCATTTTTAGATAAAGATTCACAGCCGTTACAAGTAAAAGTCACTACACCAATTATCATTTATCAAGGGATAGCTGATCCTACAGTACCTAAATTAGCAACTGATCTATTGATATTTAATGCCACTACCTTGGGTACTAAAATTAATAGCTATGTGACTGGTAACTGGGACCATAATACGGCGATGAGTAGTAATGTAGACAACATTGTTGGAAATGTTCAGACTTTGCTAACAGCACAATAGAGTTATTGATATTTAAAGTATTTTTAACCTTATTTTAATCTAAAGTTATTGAGGAAAAAATTTAAAATATAAGCTTTAAACGAGCTTTTTAATTGATTTATAAACAATGGCTCATTTTTTATAAAACTTGAGCCATTTTTATTTAAAACTGAGCTAACTTCATTCTGTTTAATTATAA